>Ga0265297_10001946_pt1 | contig 44598 bp, 53 predicted proteins | sample Munlanlwell13791_FD_192502 | JGI IMG/M metagenome (GOLD analysis project Ga0265297, IMG submission 192502) | Leachate microbial communities from a municipal landfill in Southern Ontario, Canada - Leachate well 137-91 | ecosystem: Engineered > Solid waste > Landfill > Unclassified | place...
TCTCTCTAACATCAATGTCCGTAAACATGTATTTGAGTAGTAATTTTTCAAAGTAAATTGGGTCTACGCCGTCGCTCATTGAATTCCTCTACTATTATATTATCGTTGGCAAAATAAAAAGAAAGGCTTTTTCTGCCCCTTTTTGAAATATTACTCTTCTCCGATTAGGTTTGCTATCTGGCCACCGCTTCCTGAGATTGTGTAATTATCTTCAACCAGCTTACTGAAATTGGATTCGGAAATAACCGCTGTCCAAAATTCATCATTAGTATCAATAACAGCATCCTTGACAACAAGTTCAGTTCCGTCTTTCTTGACAAACTTGTACGCCTTAGAACGAGAAATCTTTGTCTCTTCAATAACTCCAAGAGCCGACGCAATTTCTGCCATTCCCGACCACTTGTGAATTCCACCTTCCCAAGAGACCGTAACCGGAACTCTTGTCTCTTCTTTTGCAGCACGAGACTTCATGATTTTAATGTTAAATGTATAACCTTTAACTGAATTATCAGCGTCTTTTTCCTTAGAACGGCTCAGAAGTAGGATGTTCTGACTGCTCAACTCCAACTTCGAATTATGTGTAATTACTCTATTTTCCAAAACATATGATTCCGAGTTGGCAACAGAGATATCGTATACCGGATGCTTGCCTATTTTTCTTATATTTTTTATTTTCATATTTATTCCTCTTTGGCAGTTTTGTGGGCCAATCCACTTATCCATTCATCCAAAATCAAATTTTTATATTCTTCACTACTTTTATCAAACATTTTTCGTATTCCTGATATTTTATTTATTAAAAATACTGTATTGAATTTAACACCAACCCATATATCTCTATCGAGAATTTTAAACTCTTCGCTGAACTTGTTAAACTTTTTCAATGCTAAAGTGTTTTTGTTTTTTAATGTAATATATTCATGACAAACTAAAATCCATATAGACTTATCAAGATTTTTATACTCTTCGCTTGTGACATCAAATAATTTACATTCAAATGTTTCAATATTTTTTCTACAGGACAATTTATGATTCATTGAGACCCATACTGTTTTGTCAAGATTTTTATATTCATCCGAAGATTTTAAAAAATCTTTATATTCTCCTGTTATTATATTTCTCTTTGTCGCATAGCCTTTTTTTAAATGAACCCAAATAGTTTTATCTAATTGTTCATATTCTTCTGAATTATTTTTAAATGTTTTCTTTTCGCCAGTGATATTATTTTGTAGTGTTATGTTGTTTTTCAATTTAACAACTCTTTTATCAACAACACTTTTATCTTGTTTGATTCCTTTTGTCCTATCCCTGTTTATATTTGATAACTCCTCATATCTTTGTTTATATAATTCTGGGTTTTCTTGGTGATTTTTTATATGAGCTTCTGAAATTTTCTTTTTTGTCTCTTCACTGCTTTTTGTTCCATATAAAGGATGTAATTCTCCCGGTCTTGAGCTTTTCATTCTTCGTTCTTCAGAATATTTAACTCCTTTTGTAACTCCCACCCATTCACCATTCAAAACCTTTTCGTGATTTCTATCTAATCTAGCAACTTTTCCAGTTTCTACATTTCTATAAGTAGCATATTCCGGGTTAGAATAATTATTACACATAGCAACTGATTTATTAAAATATTTTGGGTCTGCTACAACATCGCGTTCTATATGTATTGTCTTTTCCATATTCAAACAAATATTGTAATCATCGTCCGAAAATAATATATGAACAATTTTCTGTTCTGTTGGAATTAGTCTAAGCATCTCTTTATCTTTTGAACTTCCCCAATATTCTTTTTTCCTGGTTCCATACATTATTCCATCACGAATTACACAATTTGATTTCGAACCTATATAAAAATAAGGCTTTTCGTTTTTTTCCTTCCTGTCAACAAATTCTATGAGATACACTATATTCATAAGAGCCTCCAATACATCTATTTAGAGGCTCCGGGAGGTAAGATAAATTAAGTGTCCAACACTATCATATAATCTTTCAAATCCTTAGCTTCGACCCATTCCCCATTAACTATGAACTTGTGCTTATCGGAACAAGTCACTTTATGTCCATCTTCAAACTCAATCTCATAACATTCTGGAGTCCCATCAATCAAAGTTTCGGGATTCCAAATATTTGTAACTTCATTTGGGCCATCTTTAGATTCGACAATATCCCCAACAAGAACATCTTCAATATTCTTCAATGTCCCATCAGCCATGATAATCTTAGTTCCAGCAACAACACATCCACCAGAAACCACATCCTTAGCAAACATTTCCTGAGTTTTGTAAACGTGGTTCACAACAAGACAAGGAATCTGTTTAATACTAAGAACTGGAGTAATCATTCTTGCGATAGACGACAACTGTTTTGCTCTTGTCATATCAGCCGAACTCTTTTCAGCCAAAGCGTCTTCCAATTCTTTCTTAGAAGCAGACAATCCAATAGAATCAATGAAAATCATCACATGTTGTCCACGTTCGATGATGTCTAGCTGACTAATCAATTCAAACTTTAGCTGCTCAAGATTTTCAAATGGTAGGTGAATGACTCTCTCGCGCAACTCTTCATTGATTCCAAACCGTTCAAAATAGTTCATGCTTGCGCCAAATTCCGAATCAAAGAACAGAACAACGCCATCATCATACTGCCTCAAAAAAGATGAGACGAAAACAAGCCCAAACGAAGACTTGAAATGCTTAGATGGACCAGCAATCTGATGGAATCCAGGCATTAGTCCGCCGTTAAGTTTTCCGGAAAAAGCAATGTTTAATGCGGGAACGTCTGTAACAATTGGGTCGGCTTCTTCGGTCAGGATCGAGTTGTTAAGAGGCTTCGCATATGTTAGCTTACTGTTCTTCAAAAACTTCTCAATGTAAATATTTTTCTCTTTAGCCATGTGGTTTTTCTTCCTTTACTATTATTTTACGTTGTTTTAAGTGAAAATTCTAAATCACTTTAATATATTTATCTAGTCTAAAAACCGAGATTCTCAACCTTTCTTCTTCAAGAACTGTCCCATTTTGTTTTCTTTAAGAGAAATCTTTCTGAATCCAAGCGCATCAAACATTCTCTGGCTAATATCCAAAAACGTCTTCTCAAACATTGTGTCTCTGTCAATTTTGAATTTTAGGTCAAATAGTTCTGGCCAATCATCATTAAAAGCAACAACATTTTGATGAAGTTCATTATTAGGATTCACAAAAACATATTTCACTTTGGCACCATCGTCAATTTCTCTAAATGGTAGTTTGTATTTCTGAACCATGTAGTTATGATTGATGCTTGCTCTGTTGTGAATTGGTGTAGATGGTAAGAAATTCAATCCTTTAGAAAAATCAATTGAATATTTCTTGTAATCTTTCACACCTTTAGGAATCGAAATTTCTTCTACTGATGAGAATTTGTGAATCTTCTGATACTTGCGGACTACTTCAACCATAGCTTCTTCATCTGGCATCTCTCCAGAGAACATCACGTCAATTAGTTCATTCAATCCTTTTTTACAGAATCCAGGCAAATCCGATTTCTTTGTTTCTAATCCTGTAATCTTAATCTTAGGATGGTCGTAAACTTCACCTTCGTTAGCAATAATCTGGCAAACATATTTCTTCTTAACTTGAACAAACATCTTGGTGATGATTTTTTCACGCTTGAAATTTATCTTGTTAGGAATGTTGTATTTCTCACAATAAATGTCAACTAACTTGTTGAAAAATGGTGTTAAAATACGATGGTCAAAATCATTAGCGAAATCAATAAAAGACATGTTGTGGTTTACGTTTTTGTAATACGATTCAATGTTGACATAGCAACTATCAGTATCTATTACAACTACATGTGGTATTGTTTTTTTCTCTGGCACAATATGTTGTGTTTCATAATACTTTCCGATACGTGGAGGTAAGAAATTTCTTAAATAATCATTAGCATTCGAAGATAAGAATTTAATAAGTTCTCTTCCACCAGCCGTTACTACCGACGCATTATCAATATTATAGAAATGGAAAGCGTCACTCCCAAGGCACCCATACAAACACTGCCGAGAGAAATTAAATCTTCCATCTTCACCAACAATTACTGTGTGGTTGTCTTTAACATTGACACAATAAACATAATCATCATACATTTCCGTTGAATAATTTTGTCTTTTTGTGTTGGTTCTGTGGGAATGTGCTATTATTCTATAACACCCAGTATATTTCTTACTATAATTGTCTATCCGTATTCTCGGGATATACCCAAGCTCAAGAAGTAACCGACAATAATCATCTTTTAGTTTAGGATTCTTCATCGAAATAGTATAGATATTTTGTTCTTTTGTTCCATCACCTTTATACATTGATTCTTGAACCAATTCTTTATTTAATAATTCTCCCAAAGCACTACCATATAAATGTTTTTGTTGTCCTTTTCCAAAATTATCTACCATAATCATATATGGTATATCCGAACAAATTCTTATACACCTATCATTAACACTATTGAAACTAAACAACTCTTTTGTTAGATTGTTTATTTCATTCCAATAAATTTCATTCTTTTCCTTATCCTGTGCTATGGAAACATATCTACATATAGCATTAGTAGCATAATGACATGCCCGTGCGGAACCTTCTGATAAATACCATCCTACAAATGTGCTAAATTTATCTACATCAAGTCTAACATTGTGTTTTGAGCATTTGATTCCTCTATTGTGTTTTATTTTTACTTCGTAACCAAGAACGTCTATTAGATTGTCAATTTGGTATCTATTAAGTTTTGAATTTACATATTTATTACTATGTTTTGATACGTTTATTTTTTTATTTAATTCAATAACATCTTTACCAAAATAAACATCCAGTTCTTTTTGCGAATCTTCAATATCTATATCTTTATCAATTATAAATTGAACGTCTGTTGTGTCTATGTGTTCATTGATATAAATATATTTCTCGTATTGAAATTTCATCTTGTTATGAATAGGGATGTATCTATTTTTTGTAACAAATTCGTCGGATGTGTAGGTTCCTGTTTTTTTGTTGTTTTTATCAATGAACAACATATCGTGTTCAGGAGTCACCCGAACTTTGAATCTCTGAGAATCAATAACATTTAACTTACCTGTATACTTTTTCTTAACAGTTCCCATTACTGGCTTTACTTCTAAGTCTAAAGTATCAGGATTTATAGAATAAACCAAATCACCTTCTTTGACATCTTTAACCAAACGAATACCATCAGGAGTCATTATTTCTGTATCTTTATGGAAGCAGTTAATCAAAATCTTTCTATTATGCTGCATACCATCAAAATATTCGTGGTCTTCGTGATTTCCATTATCAAACGCATCTTTCATAAGTTTCTTGAATTTCTTGCGTTCTTGAAAAATCTCTTCTGTAATAAGTGGCAGAATCCCCTTAACAGTCTTCTTGTAATACACACCTTCTACAGGAGTTGTAATATATTCCGAAGGGTCCATGTTTTTAATATCATCAAACGACAGCTTAGTTTCGGGTGAGATATTATACATCATAATCATATGTGGGTATAGAGATTCCACGTCAAAGGACATTAGCCAGTTATAAAAACCAGGATGTGCTTCTACATATGCCCCTTCTAATTCATCATCATCTTCTTCATCCTTTTCAAATCCCCACGTATCTTGACGAACACGGTCAGACATTACTTTGTTTTGCTTGTGGATTGTTTTTAGAATATATCCTTCAACAATTGCGGTAGTTGTCATACACTTATCAATAGGAACAATAGATTCCATAGCCAGTTTAATTGCCAAGTTGATGAATCGTCGTTTCTTATCCATCTTTTCTACTAGAATTGTATCTTGGACGTTATACTCTACGAAAAGATTCCAATTGGTTTTCCAAATTGTAAAAATATTTCCTTCATATTTCGTCTTACCTTCTTTAATTTCAGACATTGCTACATTTTCTAATTTGTAGCTTGGTTGTGGTGTGAAGGAAAACTTTTTATACAAATCGATATAATCTAGGATTGTGATTCCGTGGATTCTAATTCGTTTTGGATTTTTATATTCAACTCTTCCAACTGGAGAAAGAAGATTTGGGTCTATTCCGAGATTTTCACATCGCTTAAGAATATATCCAAAGTCAAACGGAGCATTGTAAGCTACTGCGATATCAACTTTGCTTTTTCTCCAAAACTGAATGAATTTTTCTAAAAGTTGTTTTTCATTCTTATCGTGTATATAATTATTAACTAATGGAGACTTTCCTGTATATGGGTCGGAACCAAATGTGTAGATTTTCCCTTTGTTAGTGAAATTCAAAGTAATTAGATTGATTGGATATTTTGAGAATTCTGGTTTAGGGAACTCAGAATTTTCAGCATAACAACTTTTCGCGTAATCAACCCATTGTTTCTTTTCTTCGTCAAACACTTTATATTTTTCACAATCAAGAACGACAAATTCCTTGATTGTCATTTCCATAACAGAGGTATCTTTAACACGAATTAGATGGTCATTCGAATATTTTTGTCCGCTCGCGACCTCAATATCCAGAACACAAACATTATATTGAGTTGGGTCTACACGTTCTTCTGAATTTCCATAACGTTTCTGTAGAAATTTGATTTCTTCGGAAACATCTGATTCGTAAAGCTTAACAGACTTCCGGAGTTCTCTTAGACTTTTTGTAGATTCAGCAACTCTCTTAATTACAGGAGTTCCGTAAATATCCGTTATTGGACTTTTCTTGGTTTTATCTTCTACATAATATTCAACTTCATGGTCAAAAGATTCATATCTATGTTTTCCATCAACAATTTCCCAAAGATGGATTTTGTTTTTATACGAATCGTAGTAAATATTCTTAAACAAATTTATTTCCTTCTGATACCCGCATATCTATGATACAGCAGATTTTCTAGAATTTCTAATTTTTCTTTGAACTTTATTGGGTCTTGCTCACGGATTCCACCAGCTTGTTTATGACCGCCACCAAAATCCAATTCTTTCAAAATGTGTCCAAGGTGAATTCCATTGTCGGCCATTCTGATTGAACAATTCTTATTTTTAGGATTTAGACAGATGACTATTTGTTCTCCTGTTTTCAAAATATCTGAGCAAATATCATTCACAAATTCTGATGCCATAACAAAGCATCCTTGGATTGTTTCTAAGTCAAATATTTCAACAGACTTAAAAGTTGCTGTGTATTTCTTTCTTCGTTCTTTGATAAATTCTAATTCGTCATCTGTAAAAGCGATATTTCCATCTATAAATCTATTACGAAAAACATCCGACCAATATTTGAAATGTAGTTCGTTTAGACACCAACCGCGATTATCGTCGTTAATCCACATATCATAATCATTTACAACTGAACAAAAATCATTTAGATATGAAAGGTCAATGTTATAAAGTGATTCAAAAAACTCTTTACAAAGCAACGCTGCTGATTTCCCTGCTCTAACAATTCTATTATGTTCCGGATTGTGTTGACATAGTGCAGAATCATGATGGTCTAAAAGAAATGAATTTGGAATGTCTTCTAAGAGTAATGAATCGTTTGGAGAAATATCTGTTAGAAGAATCACATCAAATTCGGACAAGTCTGTTGTTTTTAGGAATTGGTCAACTTCATCGTATCGGAAATATCGGTATTTAACATTTGAAAACACATTGGCTACTACAATAGAAGCAGCAGCACCATCCAAATCCAAGTGCGAAATGTTCAAAACTCTGCTGTTCCTGTTTAGCAGTTTCTTATATTGTTCTTTAAGAGTCATTCAAGTTCTTTCTGTATAAGAGTATTTAGGACAGACAGAACTTACTTTTTAATGATCAAGTTAATAAAATTTGACCAAAAAATATTGTCTTTTTTGAGTTTATCATAGGTTATATTGTCTTTACAAAAACCGTAATATTTTCTTGTCTTGTCGTGTTTTATAAAAGAATTTATAATAACATCTGTTAATATATTTGGATATTTTAATTCTATTTTCCGAAATAGTTTATCGTATATTTTAACACGAACTGGTTCGGTTGTGTATGCCCAAAACACAACAACTGAGTCTTTCGGTATTAGATTAACCATCCTTTCAAATAAATCTTCAATTGCGCCAAATACAGAATATTTATAAGATTCCGCCTTATTTGTTTGTTTTATGTCACCATGTTCTGTCATAAAATAAAATTCATAAATATTATATTTCTTGTTGGGTTTCTTGTTTAGTTGAACTTGATAATCATGAGACATTATTTCAAATTGTTCACTGTTAATTACAACATCGTTTGTCGTGTCGTCTACGTGTAAAAACGTTCGTATACTTCCACCTTCTACGTTTATAAGCCAATCGTTCTCATATACTACATTTGTTTTTATTTCTACCAAAAATTGCTTAAATGTTCCCATATATCTATTTATTAGTGTGATTATTATTTAATTAGACAATCCTATCAAATCTACATAAGACTCAGGCAAGCCACAATCACATTTTGTTAAGTCTGTTCCGCTCAGAGTATGAAAATATATTCTTGATTTATATGGTTCACCGCACGTTGTTGGAATATAAACAAGTTTTAACATCTTATCATCTGATTTTTTAATCCACTTCTCAACTAATAATTTATGAACAACATTTTCAAAATTTTTACGATAAACAATTACATGTTCTTTACATCGACAATGAAAAACAGCGACACCAAATTTATTCATTTTCGTAACAATTCTACAAGTTTTCGGTTCTAACTGTTTAATCACTGGACGTTTTCTAAACAATCTAAATATTTTTCTTATGACTTTAAGCAAGAGGCTTTCCTGAGATTTCTTTAACAATATTATGAACTTCTGAAAGCTTAAATTCAAATTTTCTATCATTCAGTAATTCTTTAATTTTGTTAGTATAATATTGGTTAGAAGCAAAATAACCAAGCATAAAAATAAGAATCAAATTGTCGTCATTTATATTTTCTTTCAAGTTCATGAAATCATCAAATGTTCCAGTTTCGAACATTATCAAATCTGCGTTTCTAAGATATTTTTGTAGTAGTTCTTGATTCATTCACCAATCCCATATTTTGTTTAGACACTTTTTTATTCGTTTAATGTTAATTGTATAAAACATTTTGTGGTTTGTTAGAAAGAAAGTTTTCTCATTGATTCCTATATTACCTAATTCAACCCATTTCTTCTGGATTGTTATTTTATAAACTAACTTCAAGTTCTTTCTTTCTTGCCATTTTTATTTCATGTTCAAATCCGTTTGTTTCATCCGTATACCAATGTTCTGTGACAATTTCTCTATCGACTACTTTTTGTGCGAATTCAAATAGAAATTCTTTTTCGCTACAAGCCCAATAATTTGAAGTAACTGTGATACGAATTTTCACGAAAGTATTTATCTAGATTCGTTCTTCCGGACAAATTGAATTAGATGGTTCGCGGCTCTATGATAATCCGAAAAAGATTTTAGCATTTCTCTACGATTAACATTCTCATTCATGTCATAAACATGTTCGTGCTTTGAAGGGAAATTGTTTATTGGAAACGCTTCTATAAATCCATCAAATAGAAAATAAAATACACTACCGAAATGAAAAATAAAATCTTCCGAAAAATCATTTGATGGTAATGTTACTTTTGTTTCAATTTTCATAATGAATATCTCTTTTTGTTTTTAATTGTAAATGGAGTAATAAATCTATACGAATCACCATAACGATATAAAGCTCTATAACCAGATATCAATGCTTCATATGCCGGTTTTGATTTTAATTTGAAATGGGCCAAATCTATGAACAAAAAGTTTTCACACAACTTAAATTTAATTTTCATGCTGGTCAGGCTCCTGTATAAACCAATTATCCGCCGAAAACGTCCCAAAGCCATTTTTGGTTTCTGGTAGTTTTCTTTTTTAATCATTTTTCCACAAATATTTTATAAATTTAATTATTTTCATAATCTTATATATCTCGTTATGTTAAATATTTTATTTAATCTATCAAAATTACATTTTTTACTAATTAAAATATCATCATCAAACGCAATTATCAATCCAGAACTACCTCGAGCTCTGTAACGAACAAATGACCATATTTTTCGGGTGGCTAAAAATCCATTTACGTTTACTTGGTGTATTTCTAAGTTAATTTTCATTTGTAATTCTTAAACCATTCTATATATTGTTTTCTCAAATTTAGAAATTGTCTTCTTGTTAATATGTAATCTTCTTGAGATGCCTCATTCATCATCTCAATATCTTTGTATCTTATTGAATTATCAGAAACGAAATATCCAAGTTCTATAAATTCAAATTCGTTTTCAAAGAAGTTTTCAACTGTTAGCGTTATTTTCACGAAACATCTTTCTTTTTTGTATTTGATTACCATTTATCGTAAATCTATAATAACCTAACGAAATAAAAGTTTCTACATCTGCTCCATAAAGGAGAAATTCTTTAAAAGATTCACACCAACCAAATTTTGTAATCATCTTCATCTAACAAACCTATTTAATCCTTTGTTCTTTCTCTCTTCTTTCTTTGTAGCTTCGTTAATTCGTTGTTCGCAAATCTTGTAATATTCGTCATCCTTTTCAATTCCTATAAAGTTTCTTCCAAGATTAACGCAAGCTACTCCGGTTGTTCCGCTCCCCATTGTAAAATCTAAAACAACATCTCCCGCTGCCGAATAAGTATTAACAAGATACTCCATCAGTTCAACAGGTTTTTGTGTTGGGTGGAATCCTTTTTCTCCAGCAAAATATTGAACGGAACGAGGATATCTACTTCCTTCCAGATTGTCTCGATGCTCAGACTTTAGATTATCTCCGTAAATCTTTCCAATTCCTTTGTTTCCTTTGAATCCTCCATATGGCTTTCCTTTTTCCATTTGCGGATAATAATTAGGAGAACCGTCGCAGAAAACAAGAACTGATTCGTGACATTTCATCGGAGCATAAGAAGCGGCCATAGGATTTGTTCCTTGGTGCTTCTCCCAAATCCACTCATGTTTGAATTGTTTTTGGTTGCTCATAACCAACATAGATGTGAATGGTTGAGAAGCATGAAGAACCATGGCTCCTTTAGGCTTAACTAACCGATTCAATTCTTTCCACATAAAATCAAAAGGAATCAAAGAATCCCAGGACGCAGCAGTCATTTCAAATGGAGGGTCACAAATAACAACATCTACCGATTTGTCTGGTAACGTTGGAAGAATTTCTAAGCAATCTCCGTGAAATAATTTAGCTGTCATGTGGACCTCTATATTATTTTATCTTCGGAATAAAGATTCTTCTAACAAAAAAGGCCAAACTTGAAAATTCAGCCTTTTGTTTTTATTCGTTTATTTTCAGAATCTTCGCGAAAACTTTTACAAAATCTGAGTCAATTTCTCCGGAGACAAATCCAGAATTCACAAAAAGATTTCTTACGTCAATACAAACTCTCTTGATTGAGAAATTTTCAGGAACATCAAAGAACGGAATTCCTACATAATATCCTTTAATCTCATCTTTATCTTCATACAAAATTTTATCAGAATGAATGAGAATCATATTTTTCATGAACTCTGGATACTCATTGAAATCAACTCCTAAAAAGAAGTTCTTGAATTTCTCTGTGACATCTTCAATACTGACTTCCTCAGACAACTCAAATGCTTCTTTTACATCTGAAATTTCAAAGAAAGAACCACACAAAACAATCGGAACATATTTTTCTTTTTTCTTTGCCATGTTTAATCCTAAATGAAATAACTCTCTACTAACATCTTAACATATTCCGGGGCTTCAAGATAACGGTGTTCTTTAATCATCTTGTTGTATTGAATATTAAGAATCTTGTTATATTCGTCAACCTTTGAATACTTAGCAATCATATTGTCAATATCTTTAACAGAACAATTATCCGGAAGTTTCAAAGGATTGTTGTCATATGGTGAAGGCTTTCCATTTGTAAATGTAGTTCCGATACAAGCAACTCCACATGAGTAAAGTTCAATTGCTTTAATGTCAGATTTGGAATAGTTGAAGTTATTAGGAACGAGAGGCATGATTCCAAAATCTGCGTTGATGTCTTTTACAGTGTGGTGATATTGAAATGAATTCACCCAATCAACAATCTTAATCTTGTCTTTAATTGATTCAAAAAAGAACGGCAATCCACCCATACAGTAAAATTCAATCCTGTTTTCATTTACTGCTTTGATTACCCAATCCTTCCAAGCATTCTTAAAATCACCTTCGAGTTTTTCTTGGTTGTTGTAATGTGTTGGAGAACCAGTGTAAACAACTCTTGGACGAACTATATCTTTTGTAATAGGCTTCTTACGCTTGTTTCCCCAAAAATACTTAGGAATAGCATTAGGAACAACTTTAATAGGAACCGTAATTCCCTTAACTGTTGTCAAATACCACTTCAAATATTCTGTCGAAACCGTAATTAAATCCATCAGTTTCATAATTTCAATAGATGCTGCTTTCACTTCTGGAACAATTCCTCTCCAACCAAAGTTATAAGTAGGAACACCATCATCTATAGTTCCCCCTTGTTGTTCATTAGCACCCCAAATAAAATCATCAATGTCCCAAACCATCTTGAACTTGTAAGACTTCTGAAGTTCTTTGTATTGGTGAATAGCTTTTAACTGGTCTGGACTCATCTGACGCTGGAAAAAAATTGATTTTGTCCGAACGAGAATATCCTGCTGCCAAATAAACATCGGGGAAATGATGGGAATAATGTCGGAATTCTTTCCGTAGACGGAATTTAGATAAGTCATGGGGAAAATGTTTCTTACGTGACCGCATCCGGAGCTGTCAGATACAAAACTAAGAAGAATACTTTTCTTAACTGGAACCATATTCTGAGCCGTTTGTATTCCTGCGATGTCATCTATTGATTGCTTAAACTGTTCAAATGTAGAAGTTTCCATTATTTCCCTTTACCTTGTCCAATCTCTATTGATAATAGCGTCTCTTACTTTCTCATCAATCATTCCGTTGTTAAAATATTCTGTTACAACTTCTGTGGCATATTTTGTTTTCGCTTTTATATATGCCGCCGATGCTTCTTCTGCTGTATTGAAATATCCTATGTGTTTTTGTTTACCATCCATCTGCATAAAAGCTTTATATATATTATCGCTATTCCTATAAACCCCAATAAATCCATTAGTATTAGTCCTCTGTTTATTAAGTAACAATGTGTTGATTCTCCGAGGAACAAAACAACATGTATCTGGAGAATATACTTTATTTCCCTGAACTAAAATATCTTTGTCGATTTCATATCCTTCGACATAATTAACATCAAACCATTCTTTGAAAGCCGTAAAACGAATCCACTCATCACATATTACTACATCTTTATATGTTGGATTTTTTGTTTTATATGTCGTGTCGTAGCATCGTTCAAGAACTCTCAGCCAGCATTTATACGATTTCATATGCTTGCCGTGGACACTAATATTTCCATCATAATCATTTATTCCAACACCATAGACTAAATTTCTATTCTTATTACTCATCCAACGACCTTCCTAATTTTATCTTCAATTGTTGGAGCGGAAAAGCCGACGATTCTTTCTTCTTCAACTCCATTCTTGAAAATTAGAACGGTTGGGAGTGCTTTGATTTGATAGATTGAAGTTAGCCTATCACATTCTTCTGTATCTACCTTGAAGAATTTAACATTAGGAAATTCATTCTGCTTTTTTTCAAGAAATGGTTTTAGCATTTTACATGGAGAGCACCATTCGGCATAAAAATCAACTACAACAATTCCTGTTTCAATATTTGTCTTAAAAGTCTCGTCTGTTAAATTTTCCATTTTATCATTCCCTTATACATTCATCATACAAACTCATCAGTAATTTTGTTAATTTATCTTTATTGTCGATTGGTAAAGCTTGAATATATTCTGTCATCAAATCCGTCACAGTTCCTATTTCTATATCAGCCGAAGTTGAATAAGAAATAGAGTTAATTGATTTAATTTGAACTGGAAGAAATGCGGGTTGGTAAGATTCAATCACCTTGATATAAGTATGTATATCTTCTTCAGATGCGCTTTGAAAGTCAACATACACATCGACGTTGTTTCCTTTTACATCTGTTTCTGTCAACTTTTTAGGATATGTTACCGTGAGATATTTAAGAGAAACTTTGTTATTTACGTATTCATATTCAAGTGTTTCTAAATCAAGAACACAATATCCGCGTTCATCCCCAACATCATTCCTCGTTAGATGATAAGGATTTCCCATGTAAACAATTTTGTTCCCATTCACAAAAGTTTTCTCAGACCTTGTATGAAAGTGACCTGAGAAAGTTAGTTTGTATTTTTCAGCAAACAATTGAAAATTCATTCCATGTTCACAGACTTTGTTTCTAAACATATCAAAAGAAGTTAATTCAAGATGTCCCATTGATATATCTGTGTTTGGGAGATTTTTAAGAATTTCTTCGGCTTCTGAATGTTTTGTTACCCAAGGAATAAGAGTGATATCTTTCCCTAAAATATTATAAACATCAATTTTTTTGATGATGTGAACGTTTGGAATTAGAGAAAGTGGCTCAATTGAATTTACATCGATTGTTGATTCAAAGTAAGAGTCGTGATTTCCAACAAGAATGTAGAAATCAAAATCCTTGAAATCAACAGAAAGAAGTTCAATAGTGGCATTTAGAATCTTTGAATTGATGTGAACACGATTATCAAAGAAATCACCAAGATGAATGATTGTTTTGATTCCTTTTTCTTTTAGTTCTGGAATGAATTGCTCTCGAAAGAATTTTAACTGCGAATTTAGAAAGATTTCGCTGCCTTTTCTAACCCCCAGGTGCGTGTCGCTGACTAATGCTACTTTCATTTTTCCTCGTTACTCATCACTTCCAGTCATATCATTATCTAAGCTATCGAAATTGTCGAGGAATTCTACATTGATTGTTGTTTTTATTCTTTTTTTCATTCCTTGGATGCTTGCTATAAAAGAATTCCAAGTGATTTGAGAAAAATATGCGAACGGATTGCTTCTTGTAATATCATATCCATCAACTGCTTTAGCCATATTAAAAATGGCATCACTAAGCATATCCGTTAATTGGTCCGTTGGATAGTTTGTGAAGTTAGGTCGTTTAGCCATCCCATTCGCTATTTTAATCAGTTTTCTACCAATCTCATTGTTTACTCTATTAAGTCTAAATGATTTTTGAGAGTCTACGTTTTCGTTCAGATATTGCGCCAAAGTTTGTTTCTCTACAATCAGTTCATAGAACTTTGCGTTATCTATGTATCCCTTTTTCTTTTGCGCCATATCGTCACCTCTTTATATTATTTTATCGTTAGAAAAATGATTTGTAAAGATTAAATTTTATTATTTTTAATCTTTTAATGCTGAGAATCCTCCGATTTTTGTAACAATTAGTTTTCTATTATAATTTTCATGGTCGGTGTCTCTATGGCTAATGATATATGAGCAGAGTTTCGTATCATCAATAGTCATTTGTTTAATAGACCCCATAATTTTATCAAGTCCCTCCGAATCAATAGACGTATCAAGGATTTCATCAAACATCAACAAATTACAATTCCAGTTAGAAATAGTTTTTGTTGTATCGATAAAAGAAAGCATGATAGCAATATCAATTCTCTTCTTCTCACCTTCGGAAAAAGTCATATATGAAATATTTTCTTTTCCACCAATATTTGTTATATTCTCTTCCATCATATCATTAAAATTGATACTTACCGGAAGGTCAAACAAATCAAGATAATGGTTTATTTTAACATTAAGAACTGGAATCAGTTTCTTAAATAAGAATGATTTAATTCCTTGTTCTGATAAAATATTAAGAGCAAAATCATTATATTTAATATCTTCTTGAACTTTAGAATATTCTGAAGAAATTGTTTTGTATGATTCTATTTTCTGCTCATAATCCGCCTTAAGAGAAGTATCGTCAAAATTAAATTCTTTATTTTCTTCTTTTTCTAATTCTGTGACAATTCTTTTAACTTCTGTTTTTATGTAAGAAATCTTAAGTTTGTTTGAATTAAGTTTAGTTTCGTTCTTTAAAATTTCTTTTTTGATATTTTCATTAGACGTATATTGCTGAGACAGAATGCTTCTTTTTTCTTTTGCCTGAAGTATATCTTTCTTACAATCTGATATAATTTTATTTAATCTAATTTGTTCAGTTTCTTTATGTGATTCTGTCAATTCCGAATTACAAAATGGGCAATGAACATTACTCTCAAGAAGTTCTAATTGTTCCGTAGCATCAATAATTTGTTTCTCTGCAAATTTCAAAATTCCATTGATTTCTGAAACTTCTACTTGAAAATCAATCGAAAATAATGTTGAAGTCAATTCTTCATTTTTTTCTTTTAATGTTTTATTTTCTTCTAATAATTGTTTATACTCTGTCTCTTTATTAGAAAATTCCAAATTCAATCTATCAATATTAGTCTTCTTATCTATATCAAAGGTCAATCTTGTTTTTTCAATATTGTTAATCTGAGTTTTGAGCGTCTTAATAGTAGATTCCAAAATAGAAATCTGACCAATGTGTAACTGACTTTGAACTTTTAATGTAGCGTTATTATTCTTTAATTTTTTAACCATCTCCGCGAAAACTTTGATGTTAAAAATAGATTCAACAATATCTCTTTTCTCAGCAGCTTCTAATGCTAAAAATCCTTTGTTGTAATTTATAGCCAAAGCAATAATCTGCCGAAACAAATTATGGTCAATTCCAATAATCTTGTTAATTTCTTCTTGATTTAATTTTTTAGACGACAACTTTTCAAGAGATACATCGTTCTTGTAAATTTCAATAGTGTTTGGAATCAACGTTCTTATAATTTTGTATCTATCAGTTCCAATTAAAAAAGAACATTCTGTGTAAAGTTTCTTTTTGTTTCTTCTGTTGATAAGTTCATTTATCTTTATTTTTCTGTAAGGTTTCCCGTATAGACAAAAAGATAAAGCATCAATGATTGTTGATTTTCCACTTCCAGACTTAGCTGAAATTAAAGTCATCCCTGTTTGAAAATTTACTTCTGTAGTATCGTTTCCATAACTAAGAATGTTTCTAAATTTCAAATTCTCAAATTTAACATACATTAAAAAGTTTCCTAACCTTGAACGAAACTACATTCAACAACGAATTCATTTTCTCATTCATCCTTTCAAAAAACAATGGATGAATCTTGTAGATGTGGTCTTTCATGTTCTTAATAATTTGTTTTTCTGTTAGACCAAAAACAAAATAGTAATATCCGGATGCTGAAAAAATAACTACTTTCTTTTCAATTTTATATTCTTCTAATAACTGAACTACAACTTCCTCAAAATACAGTCTATCAATTTTTTTATTATTGAATAGCTTGGATTTATCAACTCTTACAGTTTTGAAATTTTTAGAAACCAAACTACAAAGTTCATAAGATTGTTTGTCTGTTACGTCATCAAAATAATTTACATAATGTGAAATCTTGTTCAGTAGTTTGAAAATATTCTCACTACTTTCAAATTTATCAAAAATTCTACGAAAATCAACAGTCTCTACACCATTAGTATTTCGTATCAGATAGAAGTATTTTGGATTCATATGCGTCCTCTAGTATTTATTTTACCCTTGGATTAAAGATTTTTCATGTCAACTATAAATAATTATGCTTTACAATTATTTTTTCCAAAGATAATATAAAGTCATTGCAGGTTTACCGAATCTGCTGGGAGTTGTAAAACGCTCGCCTATGCTCCGGCTTCCCTAAGAAGATCGATCCTCAGAACCTTCACAATGAGAAAATTGAGAAGAAACGTGGTGGATGACCGTTGGAGTGGTTTTGTATGTGTAGCCGTAAGAAGCTGGGAGCATACAAAGTTTGGAGAAATCTGAATGAGTTTGAATTTTATGACGGAGAAACGGACTTTTGTTGACCGAAGACTGAGCGATGGCTTAGAAGGTTTACGTTACTCAGGGTGATTAGATTGAGTGTCTAATTATCTTCTTCCTGGCCACTCATTGAAGGGGGCTGGGGGAAGGTCTGTTAAATTAAAGACAATAGTAACCATGAGGCTGGACAATAAAAAGACCATATACAAAAAGAAAATATTTCGCTGTTTGGCTGAGTGAAACGAAGTCAAACATGTGAGCCTTTGGCGAACCTCAACATCCGCCCTATTAAAAACCGAAAGAAAATCCAGCCAGCCATCTACAATCTTTGATGAATATTTTACACGCCTTCGCCTTCGGCTCAGGATGCTTTTGTTTCGCTTCGCTCAACATCAAGCATTTATAATGATAACAAAAAGGATAAATATCTACATGACAACCTACAAAGATAAAGCAATAACGTATGACCAGTTTGAGCAATTAAAGACAGTGATGGAACGCGAACTGGTGTTTGATGAACTCACTCTCTCCTCAAAACTACAAAAATTAACAAGGATTTACTCAAACCTAACTGGAATCTGCACAAATGAAGAGATGTATGTTTCTGAGTTACGTTCAGAACTTTCGAGTATTCTCTCAGATGTTCAGGATTCTATCAAAACCGGAAGAATCTTGTATGATAATCGAGAAGAAGTAAAGATAAAGATGAATGGTGATGTTAGATTAAAGGAAATAAATCTCGAAATAGCAAAAAGAGAAACTATTATTGGATATATTCACTCACAACAAGAAAATATTAAAAGCCTCAGATATGACATCACAAACTTTATTAAATGGAAAGAATATGAGGCAGGTAAATAAAAGAAATAGGTGGAACAATGAAGTTTAAAACGTATCTTAAAGACAATAATTTTGAATATGGATTACCAAACTCGAAGCAGAATATGATTGATGAATTGGTAAATATTTCCGATACTTTGTATTCGGAACAAAAATTCATCACAGACCCAGTTCAGATTTTTCAAATGGCTTGCGAAATTAAATTCAAAAAAGATATGGATGCTCTGAAAACAAAAATGGATGATGCACGTTTACAAGTTATCGACATTCTAAAAGAAAAATATTCGAAACAAGTTACCATAAATAATGATAAGGAAACATCCAATAAGGAAAAGGAAACTGAAAATGAGCGACCTAAAAGAAAAAGTAAAGAAAGCTCTGTTAGCTGAAGCTGATATGGCTTTTGGGATTTCAAACTATTCATACGTTAATCCAGACGCAGAAGCTATTGAAGAGGCAAAGCGAAAGAAGAAGGCTGAGAAATCTGAAGAGAGTTCTGAAACTTCCGAATCTTCTACTCCAGAATGTTCTAAGTCGGAATATGAGACTACCCTAAAAGAAGAAGAGTTAAATGACATTAAACTGTCCGCAAAGTCTCTTCGTTCTCTGGTTGTTGCTTCTCTTGCCGAATCCCTGGTAAATGAATCCATTGATGAAGATGAAGATTTGACAACTCATGGACTTCTGGTTGAAGGGAAAATGACTCCTAAAGCCCGAGAATATTTGCGTAAGTTTCTACCCTCGATTTTCGCAAGTTAATAAATTAAAAGGATAAAAATTTAACGGAACAATCAGAAATGGTTGTTCTTTTTTGTAAGGAAAAATAAAAATGAGAATATGTAAGTATTGCGGTGAAGAAAAAGAAATAAAACAGTTTCATTCAACAAATCAATGTAGGAGTTGTCATTCAAAAAAGGAAAAACTGCGTAGAGAACAAAATTTAGAAAACTATAGAGAAAAAGAAAGAGTTAGACGTGAAAAATTTCGAAAAGAAAATCCGGAAGAATATAGGAATCAATTAGATAGGGAAAAAGAAAGGCGTAAAATAAATAGAGAACTTAGAATACAACAAATTCCTGAAAAAACAGAAGATGAATTATTACAAAAACAACAACATAAAGAACAAAGAAAAATAGAAAACCAATTATATCAAAAACAATATAGAGATTCGCACAAAAAAGAAATAAGCGAACAATGTAAACGTTGGCGTGAAGAAAATCATGAAGAATTGTTGAAGAAAAAGAAGCGTATTACGAAGCAACAAAAGAGAAAAATAAATCAGCAAGGTATAAGAGTAATAAACAATACCTTGACAACAATCCACAAGCTAAATTTAATGTTCAGTTACGAGGTCGTATTCTAGCTGGTTTCCGAATATTTTCGAAAAATGGTAAGACTGAAGCTTGTAAAGAATATGGAATAGATTTTGAAGCAATTTACAAAAAAGTAGGACCTAAGCCAGGGAAAGGTTATCATCTTGACCACAACATTCCAATTTCTGTTTTTCAATTTGATGACAGAGAGCATGTTCGGTTAGCTCATTGTCCTGAAAATTTAAGATGGATTACTGCTGAAGAGAATTTACAGAAAGCTGATAAGATTATTCCTGAGTTAATCTTAGGCAATAAAATACTTGAAGAAATCTGCTAAATGTTGGGGATTATTTTAACCTAATTTATTTCCCATAAGTAATACTATGAGCAACAAGATAATAGCAAGAAAACTGAATGAAGTTTACTTAAAGCTTCAAACGACTAAAAGTATTGAAATGGATTTGTATGGATTCTTTGCTGAGTTTGCAGAGAATTATATGTTTCATCCGAAATTTCGAGCTTCTTTTTGGGATGGTAAGATACGTCACTACGACAAACAAAATTCACTTTTACCAATTGGTTTACTTCCAAAGTTATCCAAGTATTGTCATCAGAATCAGATTGAATTAGAATTAGATTTTGATACTTCTAGCCTTTTTAATGAGTTAACAGATGAATCTCTTTATGATTTTTATGATGAAGTCATTCCTAAAGATTCGGAACTTTATCCAAGATATTACCAACATAATACAATTCTAAAAGCATTAAACAACAAACGTGGAATTTGTCGTTTAGCCACTTCTGCTGGTAAAAGTTTCATTCAATATTTATTCTGTCGCAAACTTTTACAGGAAGACAGAAACATTTTGTTTATTGTTCCCAACATCTCTCTGGTTGAACAGATGTATTCGGATTTTGTCAGTTATGGATTTACAGAAGTTGATTCAAATGTTTGTAAATTACACTCTCAAATCAAAAAAGAAAAACTAAATTTCAATCTTCCTATTCTTTTAACAACGTGGCAGAGTCTTCAAGGAAAGCGACCTGGTTTTTTTGAAAAGTTTGATACGTTAATAATTGACGAGACACATTTGTCATCTGGCGCAACAATTCAAAGTATTTGTAAATATTGTGTTAATGCTGATGTTCGTATAGGGTTAACAGGAACAATGCCAGCTAACAAGGCTACCAATCAAACAATTGTAGGAATGCTTGGTCCTATTGTGTATGATGTAACTACAAGGGAATTGATTGACCGTGGTTTCGCGTCGGATGTAAAGATAAACAACATGATATTGAAATATGACAATTCTTTCAAAGTAAGTAGGACATATGATGAAGAGATGAAATTTGTTACTTCATATTCTCCAAGACTTTCGGTGCTTGACAAAATAATAAAAGAAACAGACAAAGGAAAGAATTCTTTATTTCTTGTTCATAAGATTGACCACTTAGAAGAAACATTCAAATATCTCCAAGATAATTATGGGACAGAATATAGTGTTTATAAAATCTACGGAGAAATTAAAGCTAGTGTTCGTGAGACAATTAGACAGAAAATGGAATCTGAAGGAAACGTTTTATTAGTCGCTACTTATTCTACACTTTCAACTGGATGGTCTGTTAAAAGATTACATAATATTGTTTTCTATTCATCTTATAAATCTAAGATAAAAATTTTACAGTCAATTGGTCGTGGATTGAGAAAACATGAGAGTAAAGAATCAATGGTTCTTTGGGATATTGTTGACGATTTAAGATACAAACACGGAAACAAAGAGATTGATAATTATATATTTAAGCATTTTAAAGCAAGAAAAACATATTACGAAGAACAAGGTTTTGAATTTGTAGACACGCTTTTCAAACTTGGATAAATATAATTAAATGGAGAGTTTTATGAAATTTAATGAATATGTTTCTATGTTAACAGAATCTTTGGATAGTGAAATTCAGCAAGTCATAAAAGAATTAGGTTTTGAAAAAGTTAATTCTAAAAATATAATTCAATATCATCTTCCTGAAACGGGAATTTATTTGAATTTTGTATCAGATGATGACATTGACGGCGGAATTGCTGTCTATGAAACACCTTCACAAAAATCTAAACAATTATATGCGTTCGATATTCGAAATTTTCTCAGAAAGAAGAGAATCATCAAACAACTTATTGACCATATTAAAAGCGGAAAGCTAACAAGAACAGAAGAAGATTTCTATGATGAGAAACTAAACAAATGAATTTCAAACAATTTTATCTTAAAGAAAATGAAGATAGATATGTAATAAGAGATGATAAGTTTTATGTAGACATTGAATCTTTTACAGATGCCGAATTAAAAAAGATTTCAAACATGTTAAATGCTGCTGATTATGACATCCGAAGTCCAAAAGATTTAAAAGAATTAGTATCTAAACATAAATTTCTTCATGGTGAAAAAGATAAGAAATTTTACATTATTTTTGATGGAGATTGGAGCAGAATATTTAAAGAAGTTCTAGGAATTGCTAAAAAAGAAAAACCAAAAAAAGATATTTTGAAAGAAGTTTTGAAAAATATCAAGAAAGAAACGGATATTTCAATTGGTCGGTTTGTTAATTCGTCTACAGGATATATTCTTCCGGATGGTAATGTAATAAATCTCGGCGGCGGACATTCAAGAGCTAATGACCACCGATTTATAACAAATTTTTTCAAGCATTCAGAAGAAAACCAAACAAGAGCAATGGAATATTTCTTGAAAAATACAGGAACTATTCGTTACATTCCGGAACTTCCAGGATTGGAAATTGTAACAAAACCTACAAGATTACAGATAGTTCAGATACAAAACGTTCTTAAAAAGGCGCATGATGATTTGGCAGTTGATTTTAAATCAGAAAATTACCCAAGAAAAGCTAAAACATATCCAAAAGGAACCAATCCAAAAATTCTTGAACGTGATGTTGAAAATTATTATTCATCTGGAACTATTAGAGACAATCCGTTTCTGGAACACTAAATATAGTTAGAACGGAGCGAATATGGAATTTAATTACTTTAACCCTTTTTCGAAATTCTTCTTGGATTCAAAATACAAGCAGGAAGAAGATAGAGAGATTCAGGGAGAAAGAAACGCGCAGGGTATATCTTCGGAAGACTATGAGTTTTTCGGTTCAGGTGCGTCATCTAACAAAGATTTAGCGGCTTTTGGAATTAACAACACACAAGCACTTTTCAAAACAAGTTTCTTCAACAAACAGCAAAAGATTTCTCTGTATCGTGAAATGTCAAACTTTCCAGAAATCAAGGATGCGATTGATACTATTTGTGATGAAGCAATTACATCCAATGAAGATGGTCGTTATGTTGACTTAGTAATCAATAAAGAACTACCCGCGAGAGAAGAGAGAATTATTAGAAAAACATTTGATTATGTTGTTAATGATGTTTTGAAATTCCAGAAATACGGTTGGGAATATTTTCGTCGTTGGTTGGTTGAGTCAGAGCTTTATCTTGAAATGGTTTTGAATAATGATGGAAATAAAATCATTCGTGTCCGCTTGTTACCAGCAGCCATTACACATCCTGTTTATGAAGGAAGTGTGATTAAGAAATTTATCCAGCAACCAATGCCAGTAAATACTAATTCTCAGCAAATGGCAAACCCAGCAGCAACACAGAACACGCCAACAATCATGTTTGAATCAAATCAGGTCACGTATGTTAACTATGGAGAATATGGGTCTTCATATATGGATGTCCTTGGTTATCTCCAGTCTACAATAAGGACGTATAACCAATTGAAATCATTAGAGGATGCGGTAATCATCTATCGTTTAGTCCGTGCTCCAGAGCGTCGTCTTTGGAACATCAACTCAGGAAAACAGCCTCAAGGAAAAGCAACGGAATTTCTAAAGAATCTTATTCACAATTACAGAAAAAATGACATTTACAATCAACAAACTGGACAAGTAGATTCGACAAAATCGTTTCAGGCACTAACACAAGATTATTGGTTCTTAAAGGATTCCGATGGTCGTGGAACAGATGTGAGCATTCTCCAATCAGGAATGAATCTTGGTGAATTAGATGATGTTAATTATTTCTTAAGAAAGCTTTACAAAACTCTTAACATTCCTCGTTCTCGTTGGGAAGATACACTTAATACAGTTTCAACCGGAATGGCCCCTGGTGAAATTACACGAGAAGAATTAAAGTTTTCTAAATTTATCAATCGTCTAAGAACTCGTTTTTCTAAGATTATTATTGAAATTATGATTCAGCAGCTTAGACTATCTAATCAGATTAACCAAGCATACACAAAAGAAGAATTGTTTAGTATTAAGTATTTTGAAGAGAACGCATTTGCGGAACAGAAGAAATTACAAGTCCTAAAAGCTAAGATGGACGTTCTTTCTCAGTTCACAGGCGATGTTGTTTCAGAAGATAATCCAAATGGTTTGTGGCCGATGAAGTTTGTTATGCAGGAAATTTGGGGAATGAATGACCAAGAATTCCAAGAACTTCAAAAGCAAAAAGCAGAAGAATTGATTGAAGCTGGAAAGAAATCAAATCCTCCTGAAAAAGAAAAGAAACGCGCAAAACCAGAAGAAGGTGAGAACGAAGATGGGTCTGCTGAAGCAAAGTCAGAAGTTCCCGTTCAAGAAGTTCCGCCAGAACAACCAGAAGAAACCCCAAATTCCATCGCCTCTGGTGAGACTGAATTCCCTGAACCATAAGGAAACTAGATATGGATTTCGATGAATATATAAATCGTAAAATAAACGAAGTTGAAGAAGAGTTAGCATTTGAAAACTCAGAAATAAAAGAACTAGAAACTTATGGATATAAAGATGTTGATACCGGAGTTGTCAAAGATTTCTATCATACAACTTTATATCTTAAGAAAATCAAGAATGGTTACAAAGCTGATTTGATTGGAACTGGAGAACTAAAGACAAATGAAAAAATCTTTCTTTCTTCTAAGATTCATTCGGTCCATCAAGCAAAAGATTTGATAGAACTTTGTGGAGAGTTAGATTCGTTAATAAAAAAGTTTGAACATGCTCACACTCTTTGAAAAAATAAAATCATATCTAAAAGCAAAATTCGGACCAAAAACTGATTTCAAAACATACGCAAATAGAATCAGTAAATGCTCTGATTGTGTTTGGAATGTTTCAATAAAAAATAGAAATTATTGTAAAGAGTGTGGATGCCCAAAAACAGTTTTCTGGCCAGATGCTGAATTAAAAACTAAATGTTTCTATCTGAATGCTGAATGCCCAAGAAAACGTTGGCAATCATAAATAAAGATATAACGGAGAATAACAAATGGATTTCAAATCATATATTGAAGAAAAACTTAATGAAGCAGAAGATGTAGGAACTGCTCCTTTCTCAGATGCAGCTGATACAATTTCTAATTTTGAAGAGATTGTTTCACGCCTTGCTGATATTTTCGCAGACATGAGTGTAAAAGGGAATATGAATGCCTCGGGAGATGTTTCTAGAGCACTCATTGACATCCGAAAGAAAGTTAATGCTGCCAACGAAGCATCTAAGAACAAAGAGAAAGTTTTCACAGATGACGAAAGAAAAGTAATGAAAACAATTTCAGATAATCTACGTGACATCATTGAAGTAAAAGTAGGAAAGCTCGCTAAAACCATTTCCGAACGCCAGAAGAGAGAACAAGAAAAAGAAGCAAAGAAGGCTGAGAAACAATCTCCTGAAACCGAACCAGAAGCAGAACCAGAAGTTTAATAGAAAATAAACATGAACTAAAGAACAATCAGCAATGGTTGTTCTTTTTTATTTTCATCATAAATACTTCAAACGAGGAAAATAAATATGAAATTTAATGATTATCTCCAGCTATTAACAGAGTCTAAAACTTTCAAAGACCCAACATATGACGAAATGAAATCAGTGTTAACAAAAAAAGCAAAATCCTGGGGATTAGATGAAACCGATATTGAAGTAGCTATCTATTGGTATGCTTCGGATTATCATTCAGGCCAGTATTCAAATCTTTATTCTGCTCTTTCTAAGTCCGAATACAAACCAGGACGAATGGAAACAGGAATTGATGATGAAGGAAATGAATCTGCTAAAGACTTGTATAATGTTCTAGAGGATAAATTTGGAAAAGAAGAAACTAAAGAAATCAGCGAAGCAAAATCTGACTTTGTAACATCAATTGTTCATTTGGTTACTTATATTGATGGAAAGAAAACAGATATTTATGTAGACCTTCCAAAAAACATGCCACAAGACGAAGCTGATGAAATTCTAACAAATGCTCTAAACACTCTTCCTAAAAAAGCTACAAAAGAACAAGTAGAAAAAGCTCTAACCAAATCTTTCAAAAATTCAAAAATTCTAAAAACCGAACCAGACTTTGGATACACCACATATAAAAAGTATCTCTCAGAATCTGAATCTAACGAAGAATTCTCTGAGTCTGACATCAAAATTCTCAAGCAACTCAAATATAGAATCAGCTCAGACAAAGACAGAGCAACCATTGACATTTTAGGAGAAGGACGCGTAGCAAGAATCATTGTCATCACACCCGCAGATTTTGGTGGAGTGAATGTCAAAGTTGTTCACCACATCAACGACAAAGATTCTCTCTATGAACTCGAAGATGTCCAGTTAGAAGAAATCAAAAAACATCTTCCAGCAGTTGCCGAAGAACTTGAAGCTCTAGTAAAAGCTGAAGAAGATTTTGATAATGTTTGGGCTAAATTTTGAACTTTAGAGAGTTTTACAACCAAGAAGAGAGTTTCGAAAAACCAAACTCTCTAACTCAAGAAGAAATCCAAATTCTAAAGAACTACGGATTTCAAATTTCAAAAAACAAAAAATCTGCCGTAAAGAAATATGAAGATTTTTATGTTGATGTTTACTCAGATACAAAACAAACAACCATGGTTCTGAAACTCGCAGATACTCAACCAGAAGTTGAACTATCTTCTACTAAAAATAAATACCTAACTGATAAAATAGTTCAGAATTTCCTAAACCTAGTGGAAGAAAAAATAAAGAACTACAAAGAAATATAAGGAGTTAAATATGAAGTTTGGAGACTATGTAGGAATGCTTGTTGAATCAGATGTTGAAAAAGAACAAACATTCACGGAAGACGAGTTAGAAATTCTAAAATCAGAAAATCTAAAAGAAATAGACCCTCGTTCAGTAACATATGGATACGGAAAAGAATATGGACTCAAAACAGGAACTATCACTGTTAAAATTTCCCCGGCGGTAAAAGGTGTTGTATTCAATATTTTATTCAACGAAAAAGGTGTTCCAGCAATTGACGGTCTTGCTGTCTTATTTGAAAAACACACCAAGCTAACTAGAGAAAATCTAAAAGAATTCCTCACAAAAAGCAAAGAAATTGTAATAAGCTTTAACGAACTATAAATAAAAGAAATAGGAGCAGAAAATGGCTAAAATAATTGAACTAATCCAAAACAACCAACTCGATGAACTTAAATCGGTAATTGAAGACAAGGTTGCTGTAAAGGTTGCTGAAAAAATACAGGACAAAAAGAAAGAGTTTGTTGAGAAAATGAAAGCAGCTACAGAAGCAAAAGAATCTAAGTGAAAATCTAAGTAAGACAAATAAAAATTAGAAAAAAGAAAAGCCTTCGGTAAAATGAGGGCTTTCTTTATTTATAAATACAATAAACAGGAGGAATAATATCCTATGAAAATGTTAGTTGAATTAGCAGACCACGGACAGTTTGAATACATCACGGAAGCCAAGGAAGATAAAAAGATTTATAAAATGCGTGGAATAATGATGGAAAGTTCTATCCGAAACAAAAATGGTAGAAAATATCCAGATGATATTATGGAAAATGAAATCAATAGATACCGAGAAGAAAAAGTAAAAACACGACGCAGCTTTGGTTCAGCAGATCATCCAAGTATAGCTCAGGTAAAGCTAATGGATGCTTCTCATATTATAACAGAACTTTATTACGAACGAGATAAAAAGCACGGATTTGGTGAATTAGAAGTTTTAGATACCCCGTCCGGAAAAGTTCTAAAAGTTCTCATGGATGCTAATTGCCAAATCGCGGTTTCTACAAGAGGAATCGGTTCTCTACTCGAAGATAATGTTGTTGGGCCAGATTACAAATTATTAGCCGTGGACTGCGTAAGTGATCCAAGCTCGCCAAATGCCTTCGTTTCGAACGTAATGGAAGCCAAAGAATATATTATTAACGAGCATGGTGATATCGTAGAAATGGCTGTTGAGAATCTTACAAAAGACTTGTCCAAACACGGTTCTCGTCAGTTGGCTCAGGATTTATCAAAGTTCTTATCTTTTTTGAAATCCAAGCTATAATTTTCCATTTCAAACAAAGTGGTCTTAAGCTCTAAACAACAATTTAAGGCTTTTTGTTTTCCAACTAAATACTTCAAACGAGGAAAAAGAATATGAAATTTAATGAATATGTTCAGATGATAGTTGAGAGCAACGAAGAAGAAACACAACTATCGGCAAAAGAAGCAGTTAACCAAATGGATTCTGGAAAACATGTATTTTCAACTGATAAAGGTTATGAAAATTTTATTTTCATGAAACTTAAGCCGTCAACTAAAGGAAGAAAATATCCAACAGAAGAAGATATGAAAACTCCTTATGTTTTAATTCATAATATTGAAGCTGGCGGAACAACAGAAGGTCGTTATTCAAAAGAAGAATTCCTTAAAGAATTTTCTAAAACCGCATTTGTTGTAAAAGACAAATCTAATTGGTGGGGATATAAAATTCCATTAAAGTAATCCCTCTATTTATAATTTCCTTTAAAAGCCAATTTCCACAAAAGAGATTGGCTTTTTTCATTCTATTTCTCAACAAATCCTAAAAACTCCGAAAAACTAAATACAGCATTTCCTAAATAATTGTAACCATTACGGAGGTTTTAAAATGAATGTATTGGATAAGTTTAAGGATTCTCTTTCGGCTGAAGATTTTGTTCAGCTTGAGGAGCAGGTTGCTTCTTTGATCGAAGAGAAGGCCAAGGTTCGTGCTGACCTGATTGTTGAAGAGGTAAAGGCTGAACTTGAGAATCTCGCTGAAGAGTTTACCGCTATGAAGATTGATGAAGCTGTTTCGGCAAAGACCAAAGAGCTTGAAGAAGAGTATCAGACCAAGACCGAACTTTTCAAAGAAACTGCCATTGAAAAGATTCAGGAAATGGCTGAAGGATATGTTGCTAAGGAAGTTGATGAAAAGGTTTCAGCAATCAAAGCCCAGCTCGATGAAGAGTATGCTGAGAAGGTTTCGACTCTTGAAGAGAATGTTGTCGATAAGCTCGACAAGTTCCTCGATCTTGAGATTACTTCTAAGATTTCTGATGAGCTGCTCGAAGCCGTTGCTATTAACGAAACATACGCTCCAATCATCGCCGGAATTCAGAGCTTGTTTGAATCCAAGTTTGTCTCTCTTGACTCTGAAGGAAAGAGCATTGTTGAATCCGCTAAGACCGAAGCCGAATCTCTAAAGACCAAGCTTAACGAATCTATGGCTGAAAAGATTGCTCTGTCCGAAAAGATTGAGAAGGTTCAGACTCAGCTTTTGATTGCTCAGAAGACCGAAGGATTGACCGAGTCTCAGAAAGAGCGCGTTTCTATCATGCTTGAAGGAAAAGACTTTGAGGAAGTTTCTTCAAAGATTGACACTGTTGTAGATATTATCACCGAAGCAGAAGATGTTGTTTCTTCTTCGACAACTGAGTTGAATGAAAATGATAATCTTGATGTTTTCGCTGGTGATGTTGCTGTTATTGAAGAAAAAGTTCAAGATAAGAAAGAAGATTTGACCACATTTAAGTTTAATAAAGTCAACGATCTTCTTGGTAGAGACTAACAAAAAAATAATTTGGTAAAAAATATAAATACTTTTACCATTAAAGGAGATATTTAAAATGGAAAATTTTGATCGTAAAACCGCATACGAGAAGTGGCTTAAGGCTCCAGGCAAGCTATCTGTCTCGAATATTACTGAGTCTGACGTTCGCGAGAACATGTCCGTTCTTCTGGAAAACCAGGAGCGCATGGACATTCGTAAGGAGCTTAACGAAGACGCAATCACCACTTCTAACTTCGGTTCCAACTCTGGTGAAGGTGCTCGTTTCTCGCCTATCGCTCTTGCCCTCGTTCGTCGTTCGTTCCCTGACCTTTTTGCTCACAAGGTTGTTGGTGTTCAGGCACTAAACTCCCCTCTCGGTCTCGCTTATGCTCTCCGTTATGCTTATGATGTCGCTGGCGTTCCTCCTACCGGAGCTTCTGCCGGACTCACAGCTTTTAACGGCGGATCTGACCAGTATGAAGCTGGATTCCGCAAGCTTGGTGAATATTCAGGTTACACTGGATCCACTCCAAATTCTGCTCTTTCCACCGCTCTGACCGCTATTTACAACTTCTCCGCTTCCGCGACCGCTGGTAAGTTCGGTGAAGGTGCCGCAACCTCTACCGCAGAAGCTTGGAGCATTGGCGCAAAGACAATGCCTTCAATGAAGCTGTTCCTTGATAAGGTTGCTATTGAAGCTAAGACCCGTAAGCTCGGTGCTTCGTTCTCCCTCGAATCCGCTCAAGACCTTAAAGCAATGCAGGGTATTGAAATCGAGCGCGAGATGCTTAACATCCTGAACTACGAAATCACCGCTGAACTTGACCGCGAAATCCTTGGTCGCATGATCCAGGCCGCTATCAATACTTCTAACGGCGGCGCAACTCCTGTTTCGTTTGACGTATCGGCTGCTGATGGTCGTTGGTCGCAAGAAAAGTTCGCAACTCTTGTCAACCTGCTCATCAAGCTTTCCAATGATATCGCAACCGCAACTTTCCGTGGAGCTGGTAACTTCGCTGTTGTTTCTCCAAGAGTCGCAACCGCACTTCAGGCTGCTGGTCCTCAGTTCACTGCTAACACCTCTGATATTAACGCTTCTCATACAATGTGTGAAATCGGAACTATCAACGGAACTATCAAGGTTTATCGTGACGCTCTTGCTCCTTCGGACTACATGCTCGTTGGGTATAAAGGCCCAGGTATTTCTGACTGTGGATTGATTTATAGCCCTTACATCACTGGACTGTATAACGCTGTTCAGGACCAGGATAACTTCGGTCGTCGTATCGGTGTTATGTCTCGATTTGCTATCACGGACTCCTTGCTCGGTTCTGGCCGTTACTACCGTGTAGCAACTGTCACCAACCTCGATAAGGTTCTTGGCGCTTAATTAGTCGGGGTAACATCCTACTAAATAGAAGAGAGGCAGCAATGCCTCTCTTTTTATTGTAAGGAAAAATAATATGGGCAAGAACATGCCAAGCGGCTATAAACATAACATGAAAATTCGGAAGCTAAATAATGAGCTACGGACAAAGTATGAAAATGAAAATATCGAACCAACGCATAAATGGTGTAAGGTTTGTGAACAGCTTTTACCAATTGAACAATTTAACGCGGCTGATTCTATGTTTGGTAGAAGTGTTCAATGTAGAGAATGTCAAGCTAATTATAAGAAACAATATATTGAGAACAATAGAGAAAATGTAAAGAAAGCTCAAGCAGAAAAATACCAAAAGAACAAAGAAAAATACATTATAAAAAACAAAGAATATGCTGAGAAATATAAACCCATCCGAAACGCTAAACAACGACAAAAATATCGCACTGATGAAAACTTTCGTATAAAACATAATCTGCGAAAAAGTCTGTATCAATTCATGAACGGAACAAAATCAAAGAAGTCAAGTGAATATGGAATTGATTGGGACGCTTGTATCGCACATCTTGGTCCTCGCCCAAACGAAACTGAGAAATGGCATATTGACCATATTATTCCTTGCGCGGTTTTTGATTTTCTTAATCCAGACCACATTCTTTTATGTTACAACCCAAACAATTTAAGATGGTTAACCGAATCTGAGAATGCTGCGAAGAAAGATAAAGTCATTCCATCTCTTATTTCTTCTTACAATTTGAATTGGATTGCTGACAAAATGAACTTAGACATAGAACTTTACACAGAAGAAGGTGAACTTAAAGTCATCGCATAAATATAGTTATGGATGACGAAAAATATATTCCAACAGAAGAAGAGAAGCGTCGGTTTGGCAATTTGAAAGCGGGTCGTTCTATTCTACCAAAGTCAACTAAAAACATTTACGACATGAAGAAATTTCTAAGGGATTTTGGAAATTTAGCAGACAAGATGAGTTCTACCATTTCAAAGAAGAAGTTTTTATCTCTTTGGTATGATTGTTGGAAAATTGACACGGTTGAGAAAGCTATAGAATATATCAGAAACAATTTACAGAAGTTCAACGACCAAGATTCAAACAAGATAGAGAAGCGATTAGAAGAAATAGAAAGGTTTGTTCATGCTATTTGAAAACATACGTGTGGTTCCTCTTGAGTTGAAGAATCATTTGACTGGAGAGATGAAGGTTTTGCTACCTGGAGAAGTGATGGATTTGCCAGAAGGACTTGGTAGAATTTATTCCAATTACTTAAGACCAGTTGAAGAGAATGTTGGTGATTCTGAGTTGTTTATTGAAGACATCCAGAACGACATTGTTTCTGAGTTTAATCCGGTTGGAGATTTATTTCATTCTGAAGATGTTACAACCGAATTAACTCCTCCGACTATCGAAACTAAAGTTACACAAGATAATGTTTTGATTGTTGAAGAAGAGAAGAAAGAAAAGAAGTCTAAAGGTCGCCCAAAGGTTTATTCCGACATTAGTGCGGCTGAGAAACGGAAGCTACAGAGACAGAAGAAAAAAGAGACAGAAGCTAAATTCAAAAATCTTGAGTTTTAAGGAGAAATGAAATGGGATTGATAACAAGTGAAGCGGAATTTATTTCATACATAAAGAGAATGTTAGGTAATCCTGTTATCAACGTTGAAGTTGCGGATGCGAACGTTTCTGATTGTATCTATGACGCAGTTCAAGAATTTCAGAGATATAATCAGGGCGAAGGAACTTATAGAGACGCTTTAGCAATTAGTTTAAGTGCAGGAGTTTCAGCGTATCAATTACCAGATAATATTGATTCTATTGTTGATATTAAACTTTCTCAGAATAACATGGGAATAAATGAATTGTTTAGTATTCCTCACCAATTGTTATATCAGCAATTTCAAATGGGAAACTTCATGGGTGGAAATGCCTATGGTGGTGTTGCTAATTTAGGTGGTTATGGTGTTCTGGCAGATTTTCAAATTCAAATGACATACCTTTCGGAAATTCAAGAAATGTTTGAGCGTAGATATGTTTGTGATTTGAATCCTAACACTTTTAAAATGACAATTAAACCAACTCCAATGATTGATTCGGCAGGTGTTTTGTTTGTTTTTAAGAAAGAAGATGCGATTAACTTGTATAATAATCCTCTGGTAAAGAAATTAGCGATTGCGAAAGTTAAGAAAATTTGGGGTCGAACGCTCGAAAAATACCAATCGATTAATCTCCCTGGCGGTTCCTCAATGAATGGCGCTGCTATTAAACAAGAAGGAATTGAAGAAGAAAAGGAAATCCTTGAGGAGATTAGGCTCCAAAGCAACCCACTTGTCTTCTTAGTCGCTTAACTGGTAAAAATATAAAAGAAAAGAAAGAATATTTAATATGTGTAAAAAGTATTGTCCAAAATGTAAACTTGAAAAAGATTTGAACGAATTTGAAGATGAAGAAACTACAGACGATAATAAATTTTATTGGTGTTCATATTGTGTTCAAGAATATAAACAATATCTGGAAGAATATAATAAAGAAAAACCACAAGCTCCAGGAATGAATTATTGTATATATTGTAATACTTTAAAACCATTAGTAGAATTTGATTCTAATGTAAAAACGAAAACAGATTTTAAATGTGTATGTAAAGAGTGTTCAAAAGAAGCTGTAAGAAAATTTAACAAACATATTTCTGAATTAATAACGAAATATTATGTAGAACCTGTTCCTGACGGATTTCGAAGATGTTACAATTGTAAGGAGATAAAACCACTATCTGAATTTGGAAAGAAAGATGCTTGTCTTTGTGGTATAAACACAAAATGTAAATGCTGTACTCTAAAAATAAATAGGTTGCGGAAAAAAGGTTTGTCAACGAGGAATATTCCAAAAGACGAAAAATACTGTCCTCATTGTAAACAAAATAAAAAGAAACAAGAATTTAAAGGCATATCCTATGGTTCGGTTTGTTCAATATGCGAAAAAGAAAGAAAACAATTTTTACAGAATATTACAAGAGCTGAGTTCCATGGATTTTGTGTAGATGATTATTTAAAAGATACTCAGGATAAATTCAGTATTGCTTTTGAAAGAATTGAGAACGAAATTTCTTTTATTATATTCGTCAGACATCAAATAAAAAGAAAAATCGCGGGGGAGAGGATTAAAAAATTTGTTCTTACACAAACTTGTAATTGTTGTGGTGTTGAGAAGCCTGTAGAAGAATATAAACAAAACAAATATTCAAACACAGGGTATGACAAAATATGTAGACAATGTAATTCAAACAAACCAAAAAAGAAAAGAGATAGAACAAAAGAACATAAAGCGGATTCAGAACGAATGAAAACAGATTCGGAATATAGAATAAAGAAATTAGTTAGATTAGCAATAAAACACAGTTTCCAAAAAATTGACAAGAAAAAAGAATTACCTACAGCAAAATATGGTATTGATTTTACAGAAATATACAAGAAAATAGGAAATCGTCCAGATTCGTCTTTTCATCTTGACCACATTATTCCATTAGCGGCATTTGATTTTAATAATTTAGACCACGTCCGTCTGTCCCATCTTCCAGAGAATCTTCGTTGGCTTGAAAAGAAAGAAAATCTCAAGAAACAAGATAAAATTATTTGGAGTTTAATATCATCAAACAATGTTCTTTTAGAGATATCTGAGCAATTAAAAATAAAAGAATCGTATGATGGTGTGGATGCGAGAAAACTAAAGTCGGAAGGTTTAATCTAAATACTTCCATGGGCAATTTTGACAACTTTCCGAGAATCGATCCTATTTGGCAATTTAATCATTTCTCATCTGCGTATGATAATGAGAGAAAATTATATGATTTGTTAATTACCGAAGCTTATAACAACTTGGGGGTCTGCTGTTCTTACTTCCCAGTTTCTGTTGATACTTCATATGACAAGATTTTTGGTGAAGATATGAGTCAAACGATTCAGAATGTTTATGAGATAATGGCTTATTTTGATTTACCAAGAGAAACAAAAACATTTTCTACGCAAGGACAATTGTGGACTGATAAATTTCATATTTACATTTCCAAACGCCATTTTGCGGCTGCTACATCTGGTTTATTACCTAAGATTGGGGATTTAGTTAGAAGTCAATACAACGATGTTCTTTATGAGGTCTTATCCGTTAAAGCTGAAGAGGAGCAATTCTTACAAGCGAAGCATAGTTGGGATTTAACAGTTAGAGTTTACGTCGATAAGCATCAGAATATTGAGCCAACCACTTCCGCATCTATGGGTAGTCTTCCAAGTTATGTTGATGGAAGTGATTTGTTTAACATTGGTGAGTGGATAAATAATAACAAACAATCGGCGGAATATTCTCCTGGAGCTACTGAATGTGTTCCTAAAGACCCGTTTAACGATTGGACAAAAGATTGAAAGGATTGAAATATGGACATTGACAAAATTGAAAAGATAATTGCAGAACTTGCTAAGAATGGAGATAGAGAGACTATTTCTTTAATTTGTAATCTTTTAACAGAAGTTTCGAAATTTAAGAAAGCTGAAAAGAAATCAAATCTAACAGAAATGGTTCGTGAATCTGTTGAAACTCACTCGGGAAAAGACACCAAATCGTATGCTTCATTGATTCTTGATGAACTTCCGGATAATTATGTTCCGGATAATATTGGCAATAAATCAAATGGCGCATCTGAAATGATGAACCATGCTGCTAATCTTTTTTAATAAATAGTTTTATGGAACATTATTCAACAGCTAGATATTTATTAGGTGAGTCTGTAATAAGTAGAGATTCTGAATTTGTTTCGGAGTTGATTGAAGAGACGAAGAATCTTTTATCGGAATCTACTAACATTATTTCAGACAAGCTTAAAAATGTTGACGCTTCTGAATTAGAGGAATTTGAAAAGCAGATTTCTGAGATTAGATATATTCGTTCAAAGTTGCTTGATATTTTGAAGGTTTCTTAACATGTTAGAAACTTATTACTACAAGAATGAGATTAGAAATATAACAACAGCATTACTTGATATGTTTAATGCTATCAAGTGTTATCGATATGATAAGGTTGGAAATGTAGTTAAGATAATTGATGTTCCTGTTAAATTTGGTCCGGCAGAGAAGTATTATTTATTTCAGATGCAGAGAGAATCGGGGAAAAAATATTATCCTTCATTTCCTTCGATAATGGTTGAATTGACAAGTATTTCATATGATGCTGATAGGGCTACGAGTGTTAGTGAATTAAGACAATTTTATGATTCTGCTTTGTTGTCTGCACATGACCAATTTTGGAGTGATGTTCAACCAGTTCCTTACACTTTTACATATACTGTTCAAGTAAAAACAGAATCAATGAGTGACAATTCGCAGATTTTAGAAAACATTTTACCGGCATTTAATCCAGCATTACATCTACGAGTTAAGGAATTTTCATTTCTTAATATTGAAAGAAACATGAAAGTTCAGCTCGGGGATGTTTCTTACGATTATCCGCAGGAAATGAGCGAGGAAGATAGTCGATATATCAATTCTACAATGACATTTACAGTTGATGGTTATATGTATCGGCCAGTTTCACAAGAATATATCATTAAATACATTAAGACTAATTACTGGTATAACAACGATGCAGTAAATGCGGAAACATATTCAACATCGGGAATGAACACTTCCGCGACTCCTCCAAGCGATTATACATATGGAAAATTGTTAGGAGATAATAAAATAGGGTATGTTAAAGTAGGAGAGATAAATGCCTAATCCAATCATGAGGTCGTTTGCTAAGAAAGCAGATACGACTGTTAAAAAAGTGGAACGTTTGTGGAACAAATCGGAGAAGTTGGTTAAAAAGAAATACGAATTAACTCCCGAAGAAGATTCGGATAGATTCTACGCTCTCGTTGTTTCGGTCTTAAAAAAGATATTAGGTCTTGATAAAAAGGTTGATGAAGACGCTATGACAACCGGTAACATCGGCGCATATCAATTCTACGATAAAGTTGGAACTACGGCTATTCAGAGAGGTCTTCCGGTAACAGATTCCGAAAAAGAAAAGATTGAAAAAGAATCAAAAGAAAAAGTTAGTGAAAAAGAATTAGCTAAGAGAATAAAGAAGATTGTTAATATTGTGAACGAAGATGTGGCGATTTTTGATGAATTTTTGGATTATTTTAGAACCAAGTATAATAATCCAGATGATATAATTGAGAAGACTATAGAATATACAGAGAAGAAATTAGGAATTATCAAATCGGGGTTAAATAAATGAAATTTCAACAATTTATTTTGAATGAATCAGAAAAGAAATTAAAAATGCCGAAATTAAAAGCAACAATTATGGATTTGTTTACAAAAGATAACAAAGTAACTGTAAACGATGTAAAAAACATATCAGAAAAATTAGGTTATACTGAGAAAGAAGTCGATGAAACTATTTATTCTTTATTGACATCATTTTTGAATAAAGGAAAATATAACGAGAGTAAAAAGAAAATTAAATTTGATGAAAAAGAACTTGCTATAGGTATTAAAGTTGAAATGGAACATACAAACGATAAAGATTTAGCAGAAAGAATCGCTAAAGACCATTTAACTGAAATCCCAGGAACAGGAAATAACGATGGTTATTATTCATTGTTAGAAAGAATGGAAGCGGGAGTTTACGACAAATAATAAAACCATTTTATAATTTTATTTTCGTAACCAAGAATATGATGTTCTTGGTTTTCTTTTTCATAAATAATATAGTAATGGCCCTCGGGCGTCCTAATGGAGATTACGTAAATTGGCAGGATTCAAAAACGGAAGTCTATCCTTAAAAAGACGTGAAACTTCGGCAGCATCTGATATAGGATTTTCGCATCTGAATTTCAGTATAGATAATGTCGCTTATATTGTAGATGAATATGGGATTTGTCGTCCAACATCTCCTCTTTCAACTGGTATTTTAGAGGACAACATACCAGAACTTGAAAGAACAACAAATACAATTTATGTGCCGGATATAACCGTAGCCATTTATGACAATCCAAATTTCCGAGGAGTCATTCATAAAAAAAATATAAAAGGGAAACAATTCACAATTCCTGATGGTGGGTCTGACCAATTCGTAGTGGTGTGTTGGAATAATGGAAACCCAGAGTTACAATTGTGTCAAAATAAATATGACCTAAATCAGTCTGATAAAATTGCGTGTTATCTTGTTTGGAATGTTAATGGAGATATTCACGCTGTTGGTTTTGATAATAAAGGTGAAGGATTAGCAAACAAAATAGACGCGGCTATAATAAACACAGAACCTTACCGTAGAAGTGTTGATGGTGGTTTGATTATTTCGGAAGATGGTTCGAGACATATTTTATTAACCTCGGCAGTTGTATATGCCGGAACTACACCAAATAATATTTATGCGTATAATTCTCTAGATGATGCTATAACCGAAGTTTTTCACTCATCTAGCAACTGGACATTTGTTAGGACAGTTTCTGGAGGTGTTTATGAAAATACAAAATATGATAACGGAGTTGATTTAGTTGTTGCCGGAAATAACAAATATATAGTTCGGTGGATATATCGGTCAATAGGAGATGATAAAGAAATTTTTATTGTCTATGGAACAGATGAATATAATAATGTTGGTCTGGCATCTAATGAGAAACCTCCAACGATTCCGAATGTTGTTATGAGTCATTGTATGCTGGTTGGTCGTATTATTATTGAGAAAGGAGCACCATCGGGGTTAATTGAATCAGCATTTAATGTAGTTTTTTCAACTATGACAATTTCAAATCACAACGATTTACAAAACATCCAAGGAGGAAGCGCAGGTGAGCGCTATCATTTATCTGCTACAACATATAATTATATTCAAAGTTTGTCGGCAGATGCTCAATATCAAATAAATCAATTAAAAACAATGTCGTTATCGGGTATGGGTTTCGGAACACTAAACAGAGTAACTAAATTCATAACTACTTCGTCGGTTGGTGATTCTTCTATAACAGATACTGGGGCTTTAGTATCATTCACAACTCCAATTTCTTCTAATTCTCAAATATATTCAACAACTTTGTCAGGAGATAAAGTGCTCGTTTCGGATAACAATCTAATAACCGAATCGGGCATATTTACTTCGTCATTAAACTATATAAATGGCACTTCTGCAAACATTCAGACTCAGCTATCAAACTTATCGGCCACAAAAGTTGATAAGACAACAACAATCACCGCAGGAACGGGCTTGGCAGGTGGTGGAGATTTAAGCACAAACAGAACTATTTCTCTCTCAACAACAGGAACCGCAGGTACGTATGATAAAGTTGTTACAAACGCATATGGACAAGTCACATCTGGTAGGTTGTCTACATCAGCAGATATTCCTCAACTTCCTGCTACGAAAATAGGTTCGGGAAACATTTCTAACCAAGAGTTTGAATATCTTGACAGCGTTTCCGCCAGCATTCAGACTCAGCTATCAAACTTATCAGCGACAAAAGCTGATAAAACAACAACAATCACCGCAGGCACAGGATTAACTGGAGGTGGTGATTTATCAACTAACAGAACTATTTCACTTGCTACCACAGGAACAGCGGGAACCTATACAAAAGTCACCACAGATGTTTACGGAAGAGTCACTGCCGGAACTACTTTAACATCTGCTGACATTCCAACTCTACCAACCAGCAAAATCCAGGAAACGACTTCTGATAGATTTGTCTCGGACACTCAGATAGGACAGTGGAGTTCAACGTATACAACAGTCGGAGCAAATTCGGCTTCGTGGTCCGCATCGGTTACATCCGCACACACTCACAGTAATAAAACTAATCTTGATTTAATCAACCAGAGCCTTAATACGTCGGCTTCACCTACTTTTTCGGGGTTGATAGTTGGTAGCATTTCAAACCAAGAATTTCAGTATCTTGATGGTGTTTATGATAATATTCAGAGTCAGATTGACAACAGAGCAACAAATATCATACAAAACCCAACTCTTGGTTTTTATTATTTCAAAATAGCAACAATTTCGGCAACATCCAGTAATTTAAATTTTACTTGCTCGTTAAAAGTTAATAATTCGTTTTATGAAAATTATCATTACGGCGAAACCGATATTTTTGTTTATTGGCCTTCTTACACTGCTCAAAATACATCTCCAATATTACAGTATAGATATTCGGGAAGCGGTCAAAATATATTATCGGCGGGACTTATTCAAACAGGAGGGACAGCGGAAGTTTGGGTTATTGTTACAAGTGCTGCTGGAAATAATGGCGGACTTGTCAATACTTCGGTTGTTGGTGTATCTCATCCTAAGCAACTTCAAATATTGACATTATCATATTCCGTTGAACCAAATATAAATATACCGGGAGTATTGATAGATAGTTATTCAAACTCAGTAATAGCGAATTCGTTAACTGTAGGAAATGTATCCAATACCGAATTTCAATACCTTGACAGCGTTTCCGCCAACATTCAGACTCAGCTATCAAACTTATCCGCTATAGATTCTCTAAAGGCTTTGAAAACAACAACAATCACCGCAGGACCAGGATTAACCGGTGGTGGAGATTTAAGCACAAACAGAACTATTTCACTTGCTACCACAGGAACAGCGGGAACCTATACCAAAATAACTACAAATAATTATGGTCAAGTCACTGCCGGAACTACTTTAACATCTGCTGACATTCCAACTCTACCAACCAGCAAAATCCAGGAAACGACTTCTGATAGATTTGTCTCAGACACTCAGATAGGACAGTGGGACACCGTTTATTCTTTTGTTAATTCAAATTCCGCAGATTGGGAGTTGAACAACATAATGTTTAGACAAAACGTAAATGTGGGTTATTCAAGACTGGCGACGTTTACCAATTCTAATCAGGGGTCAACTAAAGGCTGCAGAATATCTTTAGTTGGATATGTTTTTGATGGTAACCGACGTGGATCGTTTGATTTATATTTTGGAGTGTCACAAGATTTTCCGATGTCGGCATCAGCACCTGATCCGGTTTTGAGAATTGATTCGGACAATAATGGTTTGTGGTCTTTTGGATATACTATTGATGAAGATACAAGTTCGGCGAAAACATACACTCTTTGGGCATATAATCCAATAAAGTATGCTTACTTAAAAGGAACAGTGCTTGCCAATATATATACGTCTTTTTATGAAAATGATGTTCCGACACCAACACAACCAACAGGATACACAGCTGCTTTATTTGTAGACAAGAAGGTCAACTCCCTAGAAACGGTTGGGGGTATTACTGCGGGGTCTTCTATTTCCGCAAATTCTTTCCACGATCGCAACTTCACTCTTGGGGCTTCCTACGCTCTCGTGTCATCTCCAACAAACGAAATTGTTGAATCTACTACTACGTTGTCTGATTTGAACAATTTGCGCGGAGCCGATATTGCCAGAATATATGCGAACCCAGGCGAAACCGGATATGTTGAGTTTGGTTCGTTTACATTAACCACGCCAAACTCGGGAGCTGTGGCGGCCTTCTCTCAATCATTACTGGTTGCCTCTGACGAAATGGGTCAAAAAGAATCGGCGATTTTTCATATCGAATTGAGGAGAAATGGGTTCTCGGGTTTTGTAGGTGGTGTTCGGATATTAGCAAAAACGAAATCTTCTTATTTGAATGAAGATTGGTTAACAGTTGCTACATCAAGTCCGATAACAGCAACATCAATGACGTTTAAGATATATGCTAAAATCCCATCGTCTAGTTATTGGAGATGGATTGTCACACGTTTGTCGGGTTTCTACAACAACACTCTTGCCGGAAACCTCGGAATAACTTCATACCCACACACTATAGCTGCATCAATTCCTACGCCAACTTACTCGTGGGTATCGGAATATTTGCCAGATGACACGCATGTTGTTAAAAATCCAACAACTGGGCAGAATATCAACGGACAAGCATTAACAATTCAACGAGCAAGTTCGGGGGACGGTGCCTTCGCTGCATTTACAGGTGGTGCGAATTTTAATTATATTGTGCGAGCAGATGGGCAGATACAATGGGGGGATGGAACTAATGCCAGAGATACAAACCTATACCGTGCCGGACCTAACGCTTTACAAACAGATGATAATTTTTCCGCAAATTCTCTTCTTGCTAGTTTAATTAAGCCACGACCGCAGCCGTTATCATCATATTCAGCGTCCGACCCTGATTATTGTTTACGACAAGATATTGCTGGAAGTGATTACTGGAGAATATATGGAGAGGGTATTGATAATGACGGAAGACTGGTTTTAGAAACAGGCGACGACGGAAACGAACCTATTTGTTTTGGGTATAGGCAAGGTGTTACGAGGAACTTTGTATACACATTTTATAGAACTGCTCTTAATATAGATTATTTAACACCATCGCGGGTATTGATAACAGATTCTAATAAAAATATAACAGCGTCCAGCACGATATCAACAACAGAACTGGATTATCTTGATGGCACTTCCGCAAATATCCAAACACAGTTGAATTCAAAATGGAATCTTCTCGATACGCGTATAACAGACGACGCCAACAATGCAGGCGGATACAATCGTATTACAGATATTGGCCCAGGAGTTACAAACAACCCCGGTGGCTCAACATCTTATTTGCTCAACATCCGTAATAACGTCGCTCCGAATACGCATCAAGGACAACTGGCAATTACTCAGGACGCTACAAATTATAAGTTGGCTATTCGGAATCAAATTGCGAGTTCGTGGACCTCGTGGAAATACGCTCTTCTCGATGCTGACAACCCCGACCTCGTGGCGATTGAAGCACTTACCGGCACTTCTGGATTTTTGAAGAAGACTGCCGCGAACACTTGGAGCTTAGACACAAATACTTACTTGACCACTACAGGAACCGCCGCCGCATCAACGAAGCTCGCGACGGGGCGAACAATTTCAATTAGCGGCGATTTAACATGGACAAGCCCAGCTTTTGACGGCTCCGTTAATGTAACGGCGGTAGGAACGCTCGCGAGCGTCGGTACGGCGGGTACATACAAGAGTGTTACGACAGATAGTAAAGGAAGGGTTACTGCTGGTACGAATCCTACAACCCTCGCAGGCTTCGGCATCACCGATGCTCAAGGGGCGGCTGTCGGTTATGTCACTGGGTCTAATTCGTGGTCATATGTTAGAATCGCAAGCATTTTCACTACCACTGCGCATGCCACATATTCAACGACGTTTCGAGTATCCAATCGTCGAGGTTCGTTTGATTTGTATGTTCGTTTATCTACAGCGTCGTCCGGTGGCGTTGTTAACGAAGAAAACGCGATATCGGTTGGAACTGGCGATGCTCCAGCGTGGCAAATAAAACGCACAATTGTCGCGGGAACGTCAGTTACATGGGACATCTATTTTATCACTCGAGAATATGCTCAAGGTGTCTGGGTTTCGAGGGCGAACACGTTTGCCGACGGAATACAAACTGCCACTTACCCAGGTAATTCAACCACAACCAACCCAGGAAGTGATATCACTATACGTAACGTTTGGCAGGCGGCTATAGACAATTGGAACACCGCATATACCAATAACCACACACATAGTAACAAAACTAATCTTGATTTAATCAACCAGAGTTTGAACACATCGGCATCTCCTACTTTTAGCACAATCTATTTAAGTGCTAACACTGCCGGAAATAATATAACGGTTGGTAATGACGTTTTTCTAGGAGATATAGATTTAGCTTACACCCTCGGAATAAAAGGTCAAGCGGACGGGACTCAAGGTTATATAAAATTTGGAAGCTCTCCGGTTACACTGGGTTACAATGGAACAAATTTGGTGTATGGTGCGAATAAATTGCTGGTGGGTGACGGAACAACAGGACAAATAGGGATTTTTAACGGAGCAAACTCTTTATATAGTTCAAGTAGGTTCAAACTGGTAAATGTCGATACTCCAGGAGATACAAATTTGAGTATCGGGGAGAATTCAAATATAAACACACATATAACATTAGATACGAATTATTATGGGTGGATATCGTTTAAACACAATAGCAGTGATAGATTTCAAATTGGCTCTCAAGGAACAAGTCTTTCTATAGTGGCTTTGGATGCGACCGGAAGTTATATAGACACACCACTAACAATAGAAAATAGCTTAAATGGAAATGTAGACATACCAAGACCAATAACAACCAATACAGTTAACAAAGCGTGGTTCACAATACCAACTTATCCATACACGCTCGAGGATGGAAAATATTATTATGTAAAACCAAAAAAAGAAACTGCGAGTGCCGCGACAGGAACAATATTTTTGCCAG
>Ga0265297_10001947_pt1 | contig 44591 bp, 83 predicted proteins | sample Munlanlwell13791_FD_192502 | JGI IMG/M metagenome (GOLD analysis project Ga0265297, IMG submission 192502) | Leachate microbial communities from a municipal landfill in Southern Ontario, Canada - Leachate well 137-91 | ecosystem: Engineered > Solid waste > Landfill > Unclassified | place...
TCGGTTCCGCTGCTGGCGGGACTGCTGAGTTCCAGATCGGCGGGACTGCTGTAACGCTGACCGCTGACGATCTGAACGCTCTCGACGCTGCCTCACTCAGCGCAACCGAGCTTGGTTACGCCGACGGAGCAGTGCCGGGTACCGTAGCGGTCAACAAGTTCATCGTGCCGAAGACCGGCAAGGTGATCGACACGCTCGATATTACCTCCCCGATGTTCAACGGGGGGTCAGTCACCGCATCGGCGGCTGAGATCAACTATATCGACACGTCAGTACCGGGTACGGCGATTGCGTCGAAGGCACTTGTGCTCGGCGCTAACAAGAACGCCGACGAGTTTCATACGGCCGCTCTGTATCTAGGAGCGGACGCGGGAACTCAAGTCACCGCTACGGCGGCGGCCCTGAATCTCATCCTCCCGTATTCCGCTTCAGGTAAGAAGCTTGTCTCCGGGACGATGGCAGTCCCGGCTGGCGCTTCAGGAACGGCGTTTGTACCGACCGGCCTGACGGCGGCCGAGTACATCGTCCACAGCCTGAACGGTTACTCGACGGATCTGTCGTTTGCCGATGCGGCGATTACGACAGGCACCGTGACGATGAAGGGCTACTGCCTTGCTGGAACGGCCGCTCTAGCGGCTGGCACGGTCACCTATCTGGCGATCGGAACCTGACATGCCTAGCCTCGCAGAACAGTACGAACAGAAGTACCCAAATACCGGGTGCAGCGAGGCCCAGAAACAAGAGCGCATGGAGCGTCTGAACTTCAAGGAAGAGGCGCGGACGCTCCGGCGCACAGGGAAGAACCGGGGGATTGTCGTCCCCCGGTTGCCCTGGCTTGAGGAGGCCGCATGATCCGGTACAAGGAACTCGTACTAACAACCGGCGCTGATGGTGCAGGTACGGTTACAGACGGGCCGATCAACGGCGAGATCATCGAGGTCTTCTCAGAGGGCACAGCTTGGTCGGCAACGGCTGACTTTACTCTGACTCGTGCAGCGTTCGGCGGGACGATCCTCGCTCTGACGGATGCTCAAGAGCCGTTTGATTACTACCCCCGCGTGGCTCTCGTCTCATCCGCCACGGCTGCGATTACGGATAGCTCCGGTCGCATTCCGTGTGACGGGAACGTGACGCTGGTAGTTGCTGGGGCAGGCTCAGTCGTACCCGGAACAGTGACTGTCGTTTACGACACCCTAGTGAACGGCTAGACATGGCAGGCACGTGGACATACGCCGGCACCGCAGCCGGGACTATAACCACGGCACGAGACAAGGTGCGCTTGGAAATAGGCGACACGGATTCAAGCGCACCTCTCGTGTATGACGAAGAACTTGACGTCTACCTGGGGAACTACTCGAACAGCATCCTGAAAACGGCGGCAGCGGTCTGCGACATGCTCGCCGTCAAGTTCGCCCGCTACTACGACTTCGACACAGATGGACAGAGCTTCAAGCGCTCGCAGATGTCGAAGCAGTATGCCGAGCTTGCCAAGACGCTCAAGAACCGGGCAACTGGGTTGGTGGCACTCGACACTACCCGAGTGGATGGCTACTCGTCAGATGTTGCGACTAGCGACGTGGGCGCTAGCGACGAAAACCCGCGTCAGAAGTACGTCACATTCGGACACCTAGACGATGCGCCATGAGGGGGGTGATGCTTACATGAGGGTGTTGATCCATTCCAACGCCCCGTGGTAGTTGGACTGCCTCGGGATACGGTCAACAAACAGCCATGCTCGCGCCTCGTCTCAAGGCGGCGGGCCATGACGTAGCAATCGCGGCCTTTCACGGCCTCCAGTCGGGCGTCATCACCTGGAACGATATGAGGATCTACCCGAGCGGGTTTGAGCCGTATGGGAAGGACGTACTCATCCCCCACGCTCAGCACTGGTTTGCTGGAGAGCCGGGATTGATTCTGACACTGATCGATGCGTGGGTGCTGCCGGCCGACGCGATGAAAGATCATCTCTGCGCAAGTTGGACGCCCGTCGATGCCTCCCCCGTTCCGCCGCGTGTTGAAGACGCCCTGAAGAAATCAGGCTCACACCCAATCGCTATGTCCAAGTACGGACTGAAAGCGCTACAAGATGCAGGGTTCGACCCGTTCTACGCGCCGCACGCGATCGACATGGGCCAGTTCTGCCCCGGAGATCGTGATGCCGCACGGCAGAAGTTCAGCTGCACGGACAACTTTGTAGTCGGGATGGTGGCGGCCAATCAGGATTCGATTCACACCTCCCGCAAGGGCTGGCCGATCGCGTTCCAGGCATTCGGGGAGTTCGTCAAGAATCACGACGACGCGCTGCTTATGTGTCACACGGAGCTTTTCGGCAGGGCGAACGGGACAAACCTGCCCAAGCTCGCCGAGGCTTGTGGAATCTCGACCGAGCACGTCGCCTTCTCAGACCCCTACCTCTATCGCATCGGCGCATATCCGCCCGAGTATCTGACCATGCTCTACAACGCCTTCGACGTGTTCCTGAATCCGGCACTCGGTGAGGGATTCGGTATACCGATACTGGAAGCGCAAGCTTGCGGCTGCCCCGTGATCGTGACGGACTGCACAGCGATGACGGAGCTTTCCGGGCCGGGATGGCTGGTCGATGGTGAGAAGGTCTGGACGACTCAGGCCGCGTGGTGGAAGATGCCGCATGTCTCGGCGGTCGTAGACGCGCTAGAGGAAGCATACGAGCAGGCGGCTAACAAGCGCGAAGCCGCGCGAGAGTTCGCGCTCCAGTACGACGCCGATCTGGTTTTCGAGAAGAACTGGAAGCCGATTCTTACCGAACTCGAACCGCCGCCGCTGATCAATCCGGCAGACGTGATCGATATCAGGCAAGCGAGGCACGCTCACACCTGGGCCAAGACCGGACTCTACAACCGCGATATGAGCATCAGCGTACCTTGTACCGACCCGGACTGTTCGGCTGAAGGAATCCTGAAAGACGGGCAGCGCACGATTGTGAAAGACGGTTTCAGCATTTCGATCAACGGGATAGACCTCGACATCGAGGACGATCCGAACGGCGCGGTAGCAAAGATCGTTTGCCGGGAGATCGAGCGCGACTACTCCCTCGATTTTGACCTCGTGCCGGGCGACACCGTAGTAGACGTTGGCGCTCACGTCGGCATCGTCTCGATCTACCTCGCCAAGAAGTATCCGGGTGTCAAGGTGCTGGCGCTTGAGCCGGTGCCGGAGAACTACGCGCGACTCTGCCGAAATGTCGAGGCTAACGGGGTCAGTGACTCGATAACGACCATTCCAATGGCCGTTACGGGCGATGGCCGGGATGTGACACTCAGCGGTGACCTCTCACAAAACAGTGGCGGCGTGAGCATCTTTGGAAGTGGCTGCAACGCCTACTCCGTTAAGTCAACAAGTCTCTGTGGGCTGTTCAAGGCGCAGGGCATTGACCGCGTGGCGCTACTCAAGATCGATTGTGAAGGATCGGAATACGAGATCCTGACGCCAGACGTGCTCGCAAAGGTTGACCGTATTCGCGGCGAGTTCCACCGCGTGCCCGATCACGTCCCTGAAGACCTCCTTGCGACGGTTCGCGGTACGGTCGCCGATACGAGGGTATCGGTATGCGGCTGACAATCTGCACCCCTTGGTGGAATCACCTCTCGCTTCTCCCCGACTATGTAGCAGTTGTCAATGCGGGTAAGCCAGATGAAGTGATCGTGATTGACAACGGCTCATCCCCTGACTTTGAGCCGGTCGATATCAAGGTTTCTAACGTCGTGATTCGGAACCGTACCAACCGTGGCTTTTCCCGCGCCTGCAACCAGGGGCTAGTGGCTGCCACGGGTGACGCGGTGCTGTTCCTGAACAACGATGTACGGCTGACCGCCGATCGAGAGTGGTGCGCGAAGGTCAAAGAAGAGATTGCGCCGGGCGTTCTGGTCGGCGCTCACTGGCGCAACGATGAACACACTCAGGTAGACGGTGAGACGATCCCCTACCTTGACGGCTGGTGCATCGGCGGGATGCGGGATGACCTGATCGAGCTCGGCGGCTGGGATGAGGGCTATGCCGAGCCGTCCTACTACGGCGACAACGATCTCTGTGCGCGAGCGGTTGCGCGTGGGTTCGAGCTGATGCAGGTGTCTCTCCCGATCGAACATCTTGAAGGTACCAGCACTCGGAACATGGCTCTCGGGGAAGTGACGCCGCGGAACTACGCGCGTTACGTCGCGCGGGTCAGAGGATTGAGAGTGGCGGCATGAGCGACCTCGGCTGGAAAGCTGATGGGATCGAACGCGCTCGTGCATGTGGCGGCGTTGACCTGGAGATTTACCATCGCCCCGGCTTCAACGGCGGCAAATCAATTCGGCTCGCACAGTCTGGCGGGGCGGGTTCCGGCTTTGAAGCTGGCTTGAACTGGGCTGACGATTGGGAACCAGAGATCGATCCAACTCCGAAAGCGTTTAGATGCGGACGCTGACAGACCTTCCGCTGCACAAGACGCGCTGCCTCGACTACGGCCCGAAGGCACCGGTCCCGGTGTTTCAACACATCTGGGAGCTAACAGCTCTGCTCGATCTCTACAAGCAGCGGCGGCCTAAGCGCGTGCTGGAGGTCGGCACCTTCCACGGCGGCACTCTCTACCACTGGCTACAGAACGCGACTAAAGGCGCGACGGTGGTTAGCGTGGACTCCTACGCCGTCGGCGTGGATAACCGCGATCTCTACCTCGACTGGACGCCGCGTAACGTCAAACTGGTGGCGCTCTGCGGCGACAGCCATGACCCGGAAATCGGGCTAGAGACGTGGCGCTATGGCCCGTTCGATTGGATCTTCATCGACGCCGGCCACCTGTATAGCGAGGTTGAGAAGGACTGGGACATCTACGGTCAGATGGCAGCCGAGGGAGCCGTAGTTGCGCTGCACGACATCTCCCCCCCACACCCGAACCACCCAGAGATCGAGGTCAACAAACTCTGGCGCGAGATACAGGCACAAGGGTACGTGACTCAAGAACTGATCGCCAGTCCGCTCCAGGATTGGGGCGGAATCGGAATCGTCTTTATGGACGGTCAACGTTGAAGCTCCACCTCATCACATCTGTAACCCGCCCGTGGAATCTCCCGGTGATTGCGAAGTCGATCGCCATTGCTACCGAGCCGGACTGCAAGTGGGAGGTCGTCTGGCACCTTCGCTTTGATCTCGAACACGAGTACGTCGGCGGACAGGTGCCCAAGAACAAGATGCTTGACGGGATAGAGGACGGCTGGTGCTGGATTCTCGATGATGACACGCTGATGCATCCTGATCTGCTGAAGCGGCTGGACAAGGTGCTGGCTGAGCAGCCCGATACGTGGGCGCTGGTAGTTAGTCAGCCGAGGGAGAATGAGGACGATCTGACCGCTGCCGAGGTCAACGCCCGCGCAGGCTACATCGACGTGGGCCAGGCTGTGCTTCGGCGCGACTTCATCGGGGATCATCGATTGGCCGACAACTACGAGGGCGACGGACACTGGTTGGGCGCTCTACTCCCCGGCCGCGAAGGTGTCGTTTACGTGGATGAACCGCTATCGCTCTACAACGTGCTTAGGTGATTTTGCATGTGGCTAGTCGTCTGTAAAACCACCATGAATATTCTCGATGAAAAGCTGACTGAGGCGGAAGCGCGGCTCGCCGCAGAAGATTGGCCGGGCGAGGCCGTCGAGGTTATCTACATCGAAGACGAGGAGGACGAATGATCGACAAGCCAGAGGTAATGACGAAACCGCCGAGCAAGGAACCGGAGATCGTCCGGCAGCCTAAGGGCGAGACGCGCGACTGTCAGATCAAGCCCCAGGCATGGGTGTGCCCGTTCTGTGGGCGCGACAACGGCATCCCTGAGATCGACGTATGCAAGTGCGGCGCTAAGCGTGAGGGAGCTACTGCTACCAAGTGAGCGTCGGGTTGACAGCCGCAGAGATCCATCAGTGTCGGGAAACCTCCGACGCTTTCCTGCCGGGTACGGCGGTCATTCAGGCGAAGACTGCAACCGCCGATGGGCAAGGCGGGCAGACGTGGACGTATGCGGCGCGAACGGGCGGCACAGTCGATGCGCGGCTAGCAATGGAGAACGAGCAGCCGCAGGAGTTGGCAGGGCGCATTGCTGACGTGAGTTCGTGGGTTCTGACCATCCCCGCAACTACCACCATCACTGAGACGGATCGAGTTGTCTTCGATTCGCTCACTTACGACGTTCTCTCGATCATGACGCGCACCCCGGAAGAGATTGCCCGGCGAGTGCGCCTAGTGAGGATCGACTAATGAGCGGCACGATCACAGTACGAGTGCGGACACGGTTTCCGCAGATCAAGGCTGAGTACGAAGCGAAAGCGGCGCTAGTAACTAACAAGGCAGCGCACCAGATGGTATCTCTGGCGCAACAGCGAGCGCGCGTTGACACGGGCTACATGAAAGGCGCGATCAACGCTCAAGGCTCCGGTCTTGAGTGGAGTGTTCATTCCCCAGCCGAATACTCGATCTACAACGAGTTTGGCCGAGTTGGCGATCCAGGGCAGCCCTTCATGCTGCCCGCCGCAGAAATCGTCCGACCTGCCTACATCGCAGCTCTCAAGCGACTGATATGAACCCGAACGCAATCGACGCAGCCCTCTACACAAAGCTAGCGGGCGGTACAGCGCTGACCAATTTGCTAGGTGGAACGGCGATCTACCAGTACCTTGCGCCGGAAAATACGGACGCGCCCTACGTCATCTATCAGCGCATGTCGCAAATCCCTGAGTACGTTCTATCGGGCGTGGCAATGGAGGACGCGATTTACATGGTCAAGGGCGTGACGGAAGGCCCGAGCGCGGTCATCGCAGGTTCTGTTGCGAGCGCGATTGACACGCTGCTGCAAGACCAAGCCTTAACGATTACTGGTTATGCACACCTCTATCTTCGGCGCGAATCGTCCGTCGATTACACGGAGATGACCGAGGGCGTCCGCTACTCACATCGCGGAGCCACGTACCGAATCATCGGAAGCCCATCTTAGAACACCCGCAATACGCGGACGGCATAACGCCGATCCCGACTGAATAGGAGTACCGCTATGACACTAGTACCCGGAGTTGGAAAAGACTCCGCGTTTTCGTATGCCGGGACGGTAATTACGTCATACGTGAACAGCGTTTCAGTTTCGATTGAAGACAAGCTCGTTGACATCACCTGCCTGGGCGACCAGGGAATCAAGAGGCTCAGCGGTCTTGAGGATTCCAAGGTCACGATAGGTGGTTTCTTCGACTCCACAATAGATGCTCTTATCACTTCCAAGATCGGCGGCACCGCCGAAGCCTGGATCTACTACCCGCAGGGGACGGCGACAGGCAAGCGCACGATTACAGGTGCAGCCCTGATCGAATCCTACGAATCACCGGCCAGCCCGGATGCTGGCGTTACCTTCACGCTCAACCTCGCCAACTCCGGAACGATCACGTACGGAACGGTGGCTGCGTAATGACCGACCTACCGAAAGGCTCACTCGAAACAATCCTGGCCGCTAAGGACGTTGACGACGCCCGCACTGTCGAGATCCCCGAGTGGGGCTGCTCGGTAGTGATACGCGGTCTGACCCGTGGCGAGTGTCGGAAGTTCGAGCAGTTCACGGAAGATCCCGAGGGCGCGGAGATATGGGCGATATCTACCGCCCTAGTCGATCCGAAAGTCACCGAGGAAGAGGCTAAGAAGATCGCGGCGGATAAGTCCGTCGATGCTGTCGGCTCTCTTCTCAATGCGATTCTCGAAGCGTCCGGCCTCCAGAAAAGCGCGGTGAGGGCCGCGCAGAACTCCTTTCTGGGGGAGACGGGGGTTTGAGGACGGGCCTGGCAAGGATTCATGGGATTACACCCTCGCTTACGAACTCAAGAAAGACATCTCAGAAATCCGGGCGATGAGCGGAGAGGAATACGTGAACTGGCAGGGCTATCTCCTGTATCGCTGGGAATCTGAAGGAAAGCTGCCTACAAGGGTGATTGGTAAATGACGCACGGCGGAGACATTCTCGTAAAGGTCGGTGCGGACGTTGACTCATTCAACCGCGACCTAAACCGCGCTGAATCCAGATCTCGAGGATTCCACAAAACGATCATGGCTGGTGCGGTTGCGGCTGGCGCGGCTTTGGCTGGGCTTGGTGTTGCCGCGAAGATTGGCTGGGGCGAGTTCTCCGATGGTGCGAAGGCGGCTGCCCAGACAAATGCCGTTCTGAAATCTACCGGCGGCATTGCGAACGTCACCGCGAAGCACGTCAACACCTTATCCGAAAACCTGATGCGAATGTCGGGCATCGATGACGAGGCAGTGCAGGCGGGCGAGAACATGCTGCTCACCTTCAAAAACATCAGAAACGAGGCGGGCAAGGGTAACAACATCTTCGATCAAACGACCACGGCTCTAACCGATATGGCATTCGCCATGAATAACGGTGCAACCCCATCGGCTGAGGAGATGAATAAGCAGGCGATCAGGCTCGGCCGCGCTCTGAACGATCCCGTCAAGGGTGTTACAGCCCTTACCCGAGTAGGTGTGCAATTCACGGAAGGACAGAAGTCACAGATCGCAGCTCTCGTGAAGTCTGGCAAGACGATGGAGGCCCAGAAGCTGATCCTCAAGGAACTCAATTCGGAGTTTGGGGGATCGGCGAAGGCGGCAGGGCAAACTCTCCCCGGCAAGCTCAACATCCTCAAGGAGTCAATGACGAACCTCGCCGGAACGATTGTTGGCAAGGCTGCTCCCGCCCTAACGAACTTTGCTAACGCCGCCATGACGAAGGGCCTGCCCGCGATCGAGAAATTCTCTAAGGGACTAATCAATGCCATAGGCCCGGCGGTTGAGAAAATGGCGAAAGCGTTCAAGGATGCTTGGCCCGGTATTCACTCGGTTCTAGACGGCATAGGCGCAGCCATAGACGAGTTGCGGCCCGTCTTTCAGAAGCTGGCTGATATCGGAGCGGCAACCATGCGCGCGCTCGGAGACGTAATGCGCAAGCACGGTGATGATATCCGAGAGATATTCAAGAACTTGGGCGAAGTCATAAAGAACCTCTCGACCGTTGTTCTACCCGTTCTCGCATTCGTTTTCCAAACCGTGCTACCAGCTGCGCTCAGGGTGGTTATTCCTGTCCTCAGAGTCGTCACGGAAGTGATCGCCGGGATAACCGGAGTCGTTGCCAACGTTGGCGCAGCGCTTCGCGCGTTCGCGGGTGTCTTCACCCACACTCTGCCCGATGCTTTCAAGACGACGATCAACTGGCTGCGCAATAACTGGCCCGCCATAGCCACGATCATCTCTGGCCCATTCGCCCCACTAGCTGCGCTGGCTACAAACGCTTTCGGTATCCGCTCGGCTCTGACCGGAGCATTCGGCGCGATCAAGGACGCGGCAGCGAGCATGGTTCACGCCATCGTTGGTTTCGTCACCAGCATCCCCGATCGAATCGCCAGTGTGGGCGCAAAGATCGCCAATGCGATCAAGGGACCGATCAACGCGGTTATCAAGGGTTGGAACGCCCTGCGCATCCCTGGCTTCAAGGTGAAGATCAATATGCCGTCCCCGGTGCCGGATATCAACTTCGGCTGGGGTGGCATGGGGCTTCCGGATATCCCCGCTCTCGCAGCGGGGGGTATCGCCATGCGGCCCACCCTTGCGATGATCGGTGAGCGCGGCCCCGAGGCAGTCGTACCGCTCGGTGGTCGCGGCGGCAAAGGAGTCGGCGGCGTAACCCTCATCTTCAACGGCAACATCTACGGCCGTAACGCCCAACGCGAACTCCTTGACGACATGATGAGCGCGGCCAAGCAGTACGGCTATTCCAACCCGGCAGTAGGGATCGTCTGATGCCTGATCCTATTCGCGGCCCGTATGGCTCGCCGCTACTCGACAACTTCAACCGGGCGGATGGTGATCCGGGAGCGAATTGGGCAGCACCTTACGATACGGCATTCACCGATAAACCGAATATCTTGAGTAACAAAATAGATGCAGGCGGCTCTTATAAAGGAATGCGTTGGGATACTTTAACCGATAGCGCAGACTGCGAGATTTTTTGTACTCCAGGAGCCAGCGCAGGTCACGGCGACCTATTCCTCCACGCTAGATCAAGCGCCACGATAAGAAGTACGGGCGGTTGTTACTACACCAACTCTAACGGTGTCAGTTCGTTTAGTGTTGGTATTGGTAAATGGGAGGCGGATGTCTTTACTACTCTAACAACTGGGCCAGTAGCACTAGCGGCGGGGACTCCTATAGCACTTTCATGTATCGGTTCTCTTATTCAAGCGTTCTATTGGAACGGTGCTAATTGGGTATTAGGATGCGCGGCAATTGACAATACGTTTACCGCCGCTGGTTATCTCGGTGTTGGCCTAAACGGCACCCTCGACAATTTCGGCGGCGGCTGGTTTACAACCACCGTAACCGGATCGACCAACCCGACCCCCACTCTCGAGGCAGCGCTAGGCGAATACCCGCTCGCCCCGGTCAACTGGATCAACCTGACCACGCGCGCTCGCTCCACCAGCACTAGCAGGGGTAGACGCGACGAGTACGAGCGGAACGAGTCGGGGGTTCTGGCCGACGTGCTGGACAACCGCGATAACCAACTGAACCCGGAGAACACTAACGGCGACTACTACCCGATGAAGCCAGTAGTCGCGAAGCGTCTCACGTTTTCATGGGGCGGTATTTCGTACCCGGTCTGGCGCGGCTTCTCATACGACTACCCGCAGGAGTATCCCGGCGCGCTCGATGCAGTTGTCGCGCAGAACGGATCAGACCTCTTCTACCAGCTCAACAGTATGAGATTCCCGGACGGGCAGAGCTTCGCATCGGAACTCTCGAGCACGCGGGTATCCAACGTCCTTACCGCGCTCGGCCTTGACCCGGCAGACCATTACATCGGCACGGGGAACATCACGCTTGCCGCCGCCGCTGATGTAGGCGGACAAAATCCGCTGCAACACCTGATGGACGTGGACACGACCGAGAACGGTCTGATGTTTGTCGGAGCGGAAGGCTTGCTGCACTTCCAGGGCTACCAGTCGCTACTCCAATCCGCAATGGTCGCGCCAACCATCACCTTCGGCCCGGACGCGGGAGAGGTGCCCTACCAACTGAACGGCAAGCTCGATTTCGGGGGTCAGAAGCAATACAACGTCGTTCAAGTTACGCCGTCGAGCGGGAACGTGCAGGAGTCGCGCAGCGTCGCTACAAACGACATCGAGCGCACCTACGCGCTTTCCCTGCCGATGATGGCAAGCGATATCGACGCGCTTGCGCGGGCAGATTACGAGCGCCTACGACTAGCGACGATTGGCCTACGCATCCCCGAGATAACGATCTTCGGCGCGCGTGACCCGAACAACATCTGGCCGAAGGTGCTGCCGCTCGAATACGGCGACCGCGTTTCCTTCCACTTCGCGGGCGGCCCCGCCGGAACGCCCGAGTTCACCAAGACTATGCGGATCGGCCGTATCTCATGGGAACTCGCACCCGGCTCCGAGACCGTCCTGAAACTGCAACTAATCCCCGCCGACGAGCAAGTCTACTGGATGCTCGGCATTCCTGGCTTCTCCGAACTCGGCACCACCAACCGCTTAGCGCCTTAGAAACGAATAGGAGAACTGATGGCCTTCCCCGGAACTACCGGCCAATTTGTCACGGCTGCGGAGTGGAACACGATGCTCCAGGCGATTGGGCTGAACGGTGTCACCGCTCCCGGCTGGGTCGATGCTCAGTCCGCCTGGGTCTACGTCTCCGCCTCCAGCTTCAAGGTCGTAGGAGCAAATGTGACCGCCCGCTACCCGGTCGGGACGAAACTCTCTTGCACGGACGCTGCTGCGACCAAGTATTTCTACGTCGTCTCAAGCGCCTACGCAGCCTCGGATACCACGGTAACTATCACTGGTGGCTCCGACTACACGCTCTCTGGCGGGACGATCACCAACCCCCGCTATTCATACGTCACCAACCCCCAGGGCTTCCCCGGCTCATTCGCGTTCACCCCTGGATATTCCGGATGGGCAGCTACCCCAACCATGACTGGCTTCCTTTCAGTCGAAGGGAAGAAGCTCACCGTTTGGTTGAGCGTAACGGGCACATCCAACAATGTCGTAACCGCAGTCGCTACTCCTTTCACGATCACTCAGACGATCGCGGGAACGCTCGTATGCCGTGTCCAAGACAATGGCGGTGCTGCCGCTGCTGGTCTCTGCTATGCCGCCGCGTCAAGCGCCACCCTGACCTTCTATAAAGACCTGGGCGCTGGTGCCTTCACCGGTTCCGGTACGAAGTCCGTCTGGCTTGCCGCCACCCTCCCGATCTAGGAGACCTCATGCCTACTCCAATCAACGCGGAACCACGCCGTGGATACAAGGCTATCCATTCGTCGGGTACGCGGGATAAGGCGTATTGCCAATTCATCGTCACGCATTGCGGCGAGGCCCCGACTGCTCAAGGTATGGCGCGCTGGTTCGCTAGTTCCGCGTCGGGCGGCTCGACTCAGCTCTGCGTCGATACCGACGTGTGCTATCAAACGCTCCCCGATCTCACGATCCCCTGGGGCGCTCCTCCTCTCAACAGTACGGGCCTGCATTGCGAGCTGGCCGGATACTCCGCATGGACGCCCTCTAGTTGGCTACTGCGCCGCCGGATGCTTCAGCGGGCCGCGTGGCAATACGCCAGGTGGTCGATCAAGTACCAGATACCCGTTCGCTGGTTGACCGCCGCGAAGCTCAGGAAGCTGACCGCGATCCCCGGCAAGGGCAAGGGCGGATTTACCAGTCACGCTGAGATCAGCAAGGCATGGGAAAAGACCGATCACTCTGACCCCGGCCCTGGTTTCCTAACCCCCTCCGGAGCGCCTACCAAGACGGTGCCGCGAATCCTCCTGATGAGTTACGTCAAGAAGTACCGAAAGCAGATGCTCGCACCACCGAAACCGAAGAAGAAGGCCAAGCCGCCGCTATCGGCCGAGCAGTCCACCCGCCCCCCCAACCAAGATCGGGAGAAAACGTGACAGCTGACGAGCGAGAAAAGATCGGCGAGCTGATCGGGACAGTCAAGGCTCAAGAGCGGCGGCTGGGCAAGATCGAAGAGGGAATTAGCAAAATCAATGAGACGATTAGCGGGATGCGGGAGAACATCATGCCAGCCTGCGCTACGCGCTTTGGCAATATCGAGGCTCGCCTAGACGCTCCCGGTCGCTGGTTCCGTGGCCGCATGACGCGGGCCTTTGACAGTTTTCTAGCTCAGGGAATCAAGCTCTCGCTCATCGCCGTATTGGTTCTCCTCGGTATCCACATCTGGCCGTAACCGAAAGGATCACATGAACCTGATTGCACAGGCAATCAACGCAGTCAAGAAACTCTTTGCCGATCCGAAGGTGCGTCTCGCCGTGCGCGTAGCTGCTGCGGCTGGCGGTGCCTTCTATCTCAAGATCAAGGGCGTCGATACGGTTGACGCTCAGATCGCGCAGACCGCGCTTGTGGCCGCTTTGTGGGCCGCATTCGAAGTTCTCACACCGGCCAACGCCGTCCTCGGTCTGTTCAAGCAGTAACTCCGTCCGACCGTACGGCTACCGTACTCACCATTCCCCACTCGCTATAGCGAGAAAAGGAGGTACGTATGGCCTGTCTCGGAGAACTGTCTGAGAAGTGGTGGCTCGGTGAAGGTGCACTAGAGCGCCTTCGGACTGAGCGCGAGGCGCACGGTTCGTTTGCCGAGGCCCTGCGCATTCACCCTGGCTCGATCGACGCCCTACAGTCTGCTTGGAGTCGCTATGGCGGCGAGACGCTAAAGGGCGGGCGGCAGACGCTTATCCCAACGCCTGCCGCAGCCGAAGGCATCTCAGAGCTTGAGCGGCTACAACAGCGCAACCGCGAACTAGAGAAGATCGTCTCGCGCGGGCGCAAGGATGAGATTCTTGAGGAGCGGATGGTTGTAGTTCTGCGCGATGCTCTGGACGAACTCGCGCCTACCTATTCGCCTGCCGTCATTCCAAAGCCGCGCAAGGCTGATCAGCACGAGATGGCTCTACTCTGGTCAGACGCGCACGCGGGCGAGAAGGTCTCGCTTGAGGAGACGAACGGCCTCAACGAGTATGACTGGAAGACGATGATGCGCCGCCACGACGAGATCCTGCGCGGCGTTCTCGCGTTCAAGGAGAACCGGCCCTACCCGGTCAAGAAGCTGCACGTCTGGGGACTGGGTGACAACGTAGGCGGGGAGATCCACCAGGAACTCCTAGCCACCAACGAGTTTCCCATCATCGAGACGGCAGTACAGCTTGGGCTAGATGCCTCAGCTTGGCTCGAGCGATTCGTCCCTGAGTTTGAGTCCGTTGAGTTTGCGGGAGTCGTGGGCAACCACGGCCGCATGTACCACAAGCCGCAATCGAAGGAGCGTTACAACAACTTCGACTGGCTGGTCTACCACACGATGCGCCAGCGGCTTGCCGCGTACAAGTCCGTCAAGTGGGAGATTCCGAAGGCGCAGAAGTGGCCCGTCATGGTCTGCGGCCGGCGCGTCCTTCTCTTTCACGGTGACGGTATCCGCTCAACAATGGTTGACGTTCCGTGGGGCGGGATCATCCGCTACACGAACAAGCTCTCGAACCAGTACGCGCAGGCGGGGCAGCCGATCGATCACTTTGTCTGCGGCCACTGGCACGAGGCTAACGCGGTCAAGAATCGCCGCATCATCGTCAACGGTTCCGTGATCGGCGCGAACGAATGGGTGATCGACACCTTCGGATCGGGCGAGCGTCCGGCTCAAGTGCTGCTCACGTTCCACCCGCACTGGGGTTTGACGGACGTTTCATTCATCGATCTGGAACCAGCGCAGAGGTTGGCGGCATGACCCCTGAACCTCCCGACGTCTGGTGCGGTATGCAGCACGCGCCGACTCGCCACAGCTTGCGGCTTTACCTCTCAGGGCCGATGCGTCATTGTCCTGATTTCAACTTCCCCGCGTTCGAGGAAGCGACCGCGCTACTTCGCTCAGTTGGGCACGACGTTTTCTCACCGGCTGAGCGCGAGAGTCTTGAGCACCTGAAGGCCCACGGCCCCGGTTCGTTCTCCGAATACATGGCGCTCGATCTGCCCGAGGTTTGCCGCAGGGACGCAGTAGCAACTCTGCCGGGCTGGGAGGATTCGCACGGCGCTCGCATCGAGACAACGGTTGCTACAGAACTCGGTAAACCCGTCAAGGACTTCCGCGAATACCTGACGTGCTTCTGTGGAATGAAACTCCACAGCATCACGTACGGCGATCGAGACTTCCTCGAATGTCCTCAGCACGGGACCGCCTATCGCCAAGACCCCGTGGCGCTGATCCGAGGGTCGGCATGAACGAGCACGTCGCCGCCTACGACCTCTACGCCCCGCGTGCGCTTGAGGTCATCGTCAACCGACTGAACGGGCCAGACGGAAAGCGAATCATCGCGCTTGGGCGGCAACGGCTCATCCGAGGATTCGACGCTTTTCCCGATGGCCCGATGTTCAAAAAGTCTCCGGCTGAACTCAGAGCCGACACCGACGAGGAAAACTCCGACGCGATCGTTTACACGGTCGAAGAGATCGTGAAGGAACTCGCCGCGATCCAACCGTCGCCAGGTGCGGCGGGCAGCTAGAGAAAGGCAACCTATCCGGTACTCCAAACTAGGCGCGATCTGCGCCACTCTAACCGTTCTCCTGGTCCTCCTGTTTGCCTGCGATGCGAAGGCTGGCAGCATCACTCAACACCGCCGCGCCACCCGATCTTGTCAGCAAGCCCGCTATTCCCCCCGCTCCCCGGTTGCCCATGCGGAGCGATCCCACAGCCGCGCTTACCGGGCATGGGCACACCACCGTTGGCAGGCTCGACAGTTGCGATGCGAGCGAGCTCTAGCCGCAGACCGCAAGCGCTGGAAGCGCGATCCGGTTGGGCACGCGAAGCAGATCGCCAAGTACCTGCTCCGGCTCAAGGGTTGGTCAAATCAGTTCTGGGCGCTCGACGGGGTGATCATGGTTGAGTCTCACTGGCATTGGTGGGCCGACAACCCTATAAGCGACGCTTATGGCATTCCCCAAGCCCTGCCCGGTTCCAAGATGGCCAGTCACGGAGCGGACTGGCGGACGAACCCGGAAACACAGCTGCGTTGGATGATCCTCACGTACATTCCGAACCGGTACGGCAATCCGGTCAACGCCTACCATCACCGCATGGCGAACGGGTCGTACTAGCTTACCCGCGCCGATCCGGGTTATAGGGTGCTGGCACGTCGCACCATTTAGGCTGATATTCCGCGGGCATCCAGTCGTGGGTCATCTTCGGTCCGTAATGAGCAATTCGTTGAATTAGCGCCGCTCCCAGTCCGAGACGTCGAGCGAACGCGCTTAGGTGCCGTACGGCGAATCGCTGGACGCAAGCCTCGCTAGTCCCCGGCCCGTTGCCAGGGTGTCTCAAATGACCCGCTTCATGAAGAAGGAGTATGAGACCATCCATCGTCTCGGTACTGCGTTCCCACGTCCAGCCGTTTGATTGCGGTAGGTCTTTCGGGAGTTTCCCGCGCCGAACAAGGTAATTGATCTCGGGGCAGAACTCGTCGCTAAGTGTGATTTCTCGCGTTTCCATATCGGTAACGCTAAGAGTCTGGGTACCGATATCTTCGGCCGAGCAGGATACGGTCGCAGGTCCGCCCGCCATCATGGCGACCGACGACAGCACTACGGGGGCGAGCTGGATCACTTTTTCTCCAACGCGGACATCATCTCGCGGTGTCTCAACGCCTCAGCCTTTCGCTTCCTCGAGCCACGACGCACTAGACGGTAGGGAATGAACAGCAGCCCGAACAACAGTACAAACACCGCGTACCAACAAACGACGAGTGACCACCATAGGAGCGTGAGCATAACGGCAAGGGTGGTCATCAGAACATTCGCAAGCCAGGGCGGGTTGAACGTCACCCGGCGCAACCGAAAGGAGCGCTGAGCCGCACCCGCGAAACTCATCGGTGCGTTGATAATCACATCCTCGGATCGGTGGCGGTTGTTCATCTCTCCGAATCCTCCTCCCTCAAAAGGGTGTTGTCAAACCGCACAAGGGTTGCTATCTTCGGCGCGTCGAGCGTCATGCCATACCACGCGATCCGCAGCCGCCTTGCTGATCTCATGCTCGAACTGGATGAAATCGACCTCATCCTTGAGCTTCCCCCGGATGCTGCCGCCGACCGTTATGCCGAAGATCGCGCTCGCTGGTCTTGGCCTCCTCTTCAGTCGCCCTCTTCCTCACCGCCGCCGCGTCGTCCCGAGCTGCATCTTGTTCGTCGCTGAAGACGCCGGCTGCTTCAAGTAGCGGAACGATGTTTTTGAAAGATGGCCCCTGACTGTCGTCGTCCCTGAGACGCCCGCGCCATTCCGAGATGTAGTTCTCCTGGGCGAGATCGAGATGGCGGGCTAGCCGAGTTTCGACCCGTATCCCAGTGCGCTCTTTTGCGCGTGCGATCAGTAACTCAAAGGCTTTCGCGGGTTCCATATGGTGAAGTCTCTATGACGGTCTCAGAATGTTCAATCGGCCATTGCCGATTCCCTACTTGCAATCGTCCGAGGGATATGCCATACTCCCGATATATGAACGAGCAAGTCTTTCAACCGAAGAGTTTGGTCGTCGCTCGCAAGCCCCGCTACTCACAGGGCATGCTCGCCGCCGAACTCCAGAACCGAACCCGAAACTGGACGCGCCCGCTCTCGACAACTCAATCGATGGTGTCGGAGTGGGAGAACGGAAACAACGTTCCACAAGAGCGCACCGTTCGGGTGATAGCCGAGATCACAGGACGCCCAATCGAGTTCTTCTACACCTCTGGCGCTGAGGAAGAGGACGACGAGGAGGCCGCATTGTTGGGTACGCCTCAAGACCTCTACAACGCGCTTCAGGCGATAGTCGAGCGCACCGTCCGCGAACGAGAGAATCGAGAAATCGCCGCGTGACCTTCCTCGCCCTCTTCGCCGCAGCCCTCTCAACCCTCTGGCTTCTCTGGCGGGGGATGGGTTGGACTGCCGACCGGATCATCGATTGGATCGAGAGGCGACTGTGCCGCTGAACCTCTTCCTTGTCTGCGTTATTAGTTTTGTGGTCGGTTGGGTTCTGGGGGAGTGGTTCTGGTCATGACGCCGCTGAAGCCGAAGACCTGTCCCCGTTGCGGCGTCTCGCTTCCCTGGGAGATCGATACGACGTACCTCTCCGAGTTCGCGCTCTACCTGTCTCACCGTCACTTGCTGTTCTCGGGCAAGGACACACACGACTTCTATGCCGATCCGCAGGGCTGGCTGAAGAACCTTCTCTACGACGGCGACCTACGAGCCCAATTTGAAGCCGAGAGGAGAGTGGCCGCGTGATCGAGATCAAGACGTGCGGTGGGCGTCTTCTCTACACCGCCAAGGATGCGAGCGATATTCGGGCGGCGCTGAGAGAAGCCGTCGCTTCCGGGGCCGACCTCTCCGGGGCCAACCTCTCCGGGGCCAACCTCTCCGGGGCCAACCTCTCCAGGGCCAACCTCTACGGGGCCAACCTCTCCGGGGCCAACCTCTACGGGGCCAACCTCTACGGGGCCGACCTCTCCAGGGCCAACCTCTCCGGGGCCGACCTCTCCGGCGCCAACCTCTACGGGGCCGACCTCTCCAGGGCCAACCTCTACGGGGCCAACCTCTCCGGGGCCAACCTCTACGGGGCCAACCTCTACGGGGCCGACCTCTACGGGGCCGACCTCTACGGGGCCGACCTCTCCAGGGCCAACCTCTCCAGGGCCAACCTCTACGGGGCCGACCTCTCCAGGGCCAAAAACTTTAACGCCTGGCGCACGGACGACCTCCGACTACTCCTGCATCAGACCGGAAAGATTCGCGCCTACAAGCTGGTCGATGCCGACTACCGCTCTCCTATCCAATCGAACGGGAAGCTGACTTACGCTATCGGCAGCACGGTCGAGGCCAAGAAGTGCGACCCCGACGAGAACCAACAGTGCGGGGCCGGGATCATCATCGCCACGCTGCCCTGGTGTTGCCGTTACTGGCAGAGTGGCTTCCACATCTTGCTCGTTGAGTTCACCGCGAAGGACATCGTTGCGGTGCCCTTCGCCACAGACGGCAAGTTTCGCGCCAAGAAGGTGCGGGTCGTCAAGGAACTGGATCTCGCTGAGTTCGGATTGGAGCCAGCATGACCCCCGCCCAACTCATCGCCATTGTCATCATCGCCGCAGGTGTGGCCTTCGTTCTCTGGGACGAGTTCAGATACCGCCGATCTTTCAGGCAGGCTGAGCGCAACTTCCTCATCGACCGAGCGCGGCGGCACGACTGATGCCCGTACTCGCCGCAAAGACGATCGTTGAAGTGAAAGACGGCAAGTACCACCGGCCGACGAATGACCCGCTGCACTCCGGTTGGCTCAGGTGCCGGTTGGACGACGCGCGACTCTTCGCGGTTCCCTGCGAGGTCTGTTTCCCGTCCGAGGACGATCCCGAGGAGGAGGCGTGAGCGCTCTCGCGCAGGAGTCACCCGAGCAGGCGGTTTGTGCTTGCGGTTGTGGTGCCGTCCTAGAGAACGTTCAGCGAGCGCGTGATCTTATCGCGGCTGGCGCAAACCACCGTCAAGCGGCCGAGATCATGGGCGTCTCGCGCAAATACGTGACCGTCCTGATGAATAGACCGCCGAAGTATCTCGTCGGACACTGGCGGGCGCCCAAGGAAATGTACGAGCGTATTAAGCGGAACAATTCGATTCGGCGCATTGAACGACGAGAAGAATACGATCAGTGGGCGCTTAGGCACATCCGGGAGCGGTTTGAGCGTGGGGAGAGATTGCGGTTATCGCCACACTTCGGCGCAGCGCAAATACTACGGGAGCGCGACCCCGAACTCTATTGGACAGTATGGGCATTACGTGAGCATGAACGGGCCGAGAAACAACTCGCCAGAAACCGCCGGATACTTGAACAAAAATTACGTCGTGAAGAACGAGAACCCGACCGGTCCCTGTTCGGGCGCTGTGTATCCCTAGATACGCCCGTGAGGGACAATGAGACGGGAGAACAATTCCTTGGTGATTCTGTCTCTCGTGTTGGAGACGATCCCGCTGATGTCTTTGAGCGCGAGTATGTGAGCGAACGTCTCTATGCCCTACTCGGTTCGCTTGAACCCCATGAGGTAGAGCAGATGGGAGACCACGAACTGGCCCGGTTACGCGAGAAACTACTGGCGGAAGGTATCGGCCCTGGGATCGTCCAGGATTGCGAGCGCGAGCGGCTTAAGAATCCCGTCGCGCACACTGGCTCAGCCATAGGCAAAGCGCATCGCTCTTGCGGGGGGAAGCGAACTCGCAAACAGCAGCAAGCGGTCACTAGAGATCATCACGTCCGCGAACTCCCTACCTACGCGAAGAAGGCCCACGCCTCACTTCGTAAGGCGAAGAGGGCCGCATGACTCACCGCGAACACGTCGCCTTCGCCTACTGGCTCTGTGCGCGCGGCTACTTCGAGGATCAGCGCGACATCATCCGGTACTTCGAAGACGCCGACGAGTGGATCAGTCGGCATGGATGGCTGCTCGATCAATATGAGGCTGCGAGGGAGGTGGGTGAGGAAGTATCCACTATCAGTGACGGCCACCGACCTACGATGGGGGCAGCGAACGCGCGCTCTCTTGCTGTCGCCGGGGATGGCACGGCGTCGTTGGATCGATCCGATACTTCCTCTCCGACTTCCTTTGCCGTGACAGGGCGCGCAGGGGGGCATGGCGATACAGATGCCCCGTCCATGTGTGATCCTCCGAACTCAAGTACCGCTGACGAAACGGGCAGCCTCTCACCCGAATCGGAGGCGGTACTTGAGAACCATCACGCCGATACGATCGAGGGGATGGCGGCGTGACCACTCTCCGCGAAGACCTTGAGCAGTTCTACAACTGCGCCGGAATGTTGGTGGCGGGGATCATCGACAACGATTACGTGCGCTTCCACTATGCCCTCCAGGGGACGGAGTTCGCCGTCCTTCGCGCTGCTTGGTGGCTTGGCAAAGAGGATGATCTAAAGGCTCTCCACGACCAGATCGGCGATCACTCGCCCGGAGGCTGCCCGGTCTGCCAGAACGAACCATGCCCGGAGTTCCCAGAGTGACCACGCCCGTACACATCTGGGCACCTGCGTTCGACCACGCTGGATTCCCCTGGCTGAAGACCTTCCCGGTCAATGAGGTCTTCGGGCCGCGTGGTGCCGATGGCAAGTTCCCTTGTCGGATGTGCGAAGACCGCCTCTACGACACCGGCCCGGACTTCAACCGACTCCATGAACACGCTCGCCATCACAAGTTCGAGTTGGCTGAGTGGCGGGCCGAGCAGCGGGCGCAGCAGGAGTTGGTCGTATGACTGTCAAGCGTGAGCGCGAGCTTCAACGAGAGAACGACGGCCTCCGCGCCGAGTTGGCTCGGGTTCACGCGCGTACTAATAAAGCGCGCGGAATCGTTGCAGTTGCCGAAGCACTCCAGCGGGAGAACGAAACATTACGAACTCAGCAGGGGGACTACTGGGAAAAGGCGCACAACCAGGCCGTAAAAAGCAAGCGTGAAACGGCCCGGTGGCGCGATTTCTTCAAGGCGCAACGAGACACTGCCGTTGAAGCGTGTGAACTCGCTTACCGCTGGCTTGAGTGGTTTAACGGCGGCGGCGATGAGCCGGAGGTTCCTGTACGCGACGTTCTTGCTTTGCTCGAAAAGGCGAAGGGAAATCAGGCGTGAACGGCATCCAGACCATCAGCGCTGAGACCCGGATGTGGTCTGTCACATCCCTTATATCGGCTGGCCTGCCTAAGCCCGCACTGGTCGGCTGGGCGGCTCGCACGACTGCCGAGTACGCAGTCGATAAGTTCGCTATCTGGAAGCCGATGGCGGACGACGATCGGGACGCTGCGATCAAACATCTGTCCGGAATCCGCTACCAGCTATCCGGCAAGGCTGCCGCCCGAGGAACAGACGTACACAAGGCAGCTGAGAAGATCAACCTCGGCCTTCCCCCTTCTCACGACGAAGCTCTCCAGCCGTACGTCGATCAATACCTCAAGTTCTTAGCGGAGCACGCGCCCAAGTTCATCATGGCTGAGGCTCCGGTCTATTCGTTGAAGTACCACTACGCGGGCACGCTCGATGCGATCGTTGAGATCGACGGCCGGGTGTGCGTGATGGACGTCAAGACGACCGATCGAGGGCCGGATTCTCCGAAGGCTCGACCGCCCTACCCGGAAGTCGCCCTACAACTCTGCGCCTACGCGCGGGCTGAACATGTGGGCCTCGGGCCTGCCCAGCAGCAGTATTCGGGGAACCGGCGTTACTACGTCCTGCCGCTCGACGCACCTACAGAACCGATGCCCGAGGTGTCCGGTGCGCTCGTGCTGGTCGTCTCGCCAGAGGACTACCAACTCGTTCCCGTACGCATCGATGATGAGGTTTGGAAGGCTTTTCTAGCCGTCCGAGAGGTTGCCCGGTTCCAACTCGATATTGCCAACCGGGTGCTCGGACCTTCTGTGGAGGTGGCCGCGTGAATCCTGTCCCGCTGATCGACTTGCAGCGCCGTCTAGCTGAGGCTGGCCGCATACGTCTCGGTGAGAAAACCGCCAAGGCGATGAAGTATCTGGACACCTGGCGGCTAACTAGCCCGACCAAGGAACTGATCGAACAGGCGGCTGGTCTGTACGGCGGAACGGTGAAGCCGTGGACTGCGCCGACAGGCCAACAGTGGGAGGTCGTCACCACCTCAGCCGAGCTTCCCGTCCTCGTCATGCCCGCCTATTCGCTCAATCGTCAGTACGAACAGTGGGAAGGGCCGAGCAAGTGTTCGCGCCGCTGCGATGGCGTGACCGAGTGGAAGTCCGAGCAGCCTTGTCTATGCAACGCGCAGGGTAACGACGTGTGCGATTTGCACACCCGTCTAACAGTTGTGCTGCCGGAACTGTCAACGATGCTCGGCTGGCGCTTGGAGTCGAAGGGGGTCAACGCCGCCTCTGAGCTAGATACCTCGCTTGAATTGATCCGTGGCATATCGAGGGGTGCTCCGTTCGTACCCGCCCGCCTGCGAATCGTTGAGCGAAAGGGGCAGAAGAACGGCAAGGCGACTCGGTATGTAGTGCCTGTAATCGATCCGGCTATTTCATTCGCTGAACTCGCAGCCGACTCAGCACTTGCTCTGCCTGCCTACACACCGGCCATACAGAGGCCCGGTCTAGGGGTTGGCGCGGCTCTGGACGTGACGGCCGGGCAGATCGGACGGCCTGCCCTAAACGCTAGGTCGGCTCAACCGATCGGGCCAGAGGGTGACGTGATAGATGCCGAGCCGATTCCCGTGCCGGATTCCGCACCATCCGATAAACCGGAGGTAATCGATGTCGCCGCAGAGAAGGAAGCCGAACTCTTCAAAATGGTGGACAAACTCGGCGCTGGTGAAGATACCCGGAAGGCGTGTGAGAAGAACCGCAAGAAGTGGGCCGACGATCGATCGAGCTATCTGGATTGGCTAGACCGCTGCATCGAGGCCGCGAAGAAGAATCTGGCCGAGACACAGCCGCCCGAGCAGTCCGCCTTCCCGATTCCTGAGTCTGCGAAGGGGGAGACAAGCAGTGTGTGAACACTGCCGCGATTGCTCTGAAGAGTACGCCGACTTCGGGGTGTATTTGCTACCCGATGAACTCTGGGCGCAACTTGCGCCTGAATGGGCGCCTGGCGGTCTTCTCTGCCCGCGCTGTTTGGAAAGACGGGCAGAGGAACAAGGGCATACCCTCTACTGGACTGCCGCTCTTGACGATTTCCCCTTCAACAATCTTGGCCCGCAGGTGTCAGTAGATCCAGGGCTGCGGGTCAAGCTCCAAGGATGGGTACTCAAGCGGTTAAGAGAGCGGCTTGCTAAGCCGCCAGCGGGGCGAACTCCCCGGCGTGGGTTCGAATCCCACCCCATCCGTTGTGTGCTGCTGCCATGCAGGCACAAGAGCGACCCAAACCAATCGGATAAGCGCGGAGTAGTACCCGCCAAAGAAAAGCGAAGCCGGTTGGCGCGTCCAGGCAGCCTCGTGGGGCGGCTGCGTCGTGAAAAGCCCCACACATGTTCCTACGTCTCCTGCCCTGCCTGGCGCGACCACTACGGTCAGATGAGTGAAGAACAGTGGAATAGCGTCCCCCGCACCTCCGAGCAAATTGAGGCGCGAAATGCGCCGAGGGATTGGGAATGACCGACTGCACCCCGTACCCCAGACCTCCCTCGTCGCGCAAGAAGCGAACCAAAGAGATGACCGACGAGGAGGAGTAATGACCGAGAACACCGGAGCGTTTCGCAAGGTTTATATATTGGTTATGCGCTTACGCGGTCTACATGTGATGGCGAAAGATTGCTGGTGTCATTCTAGAGTGGACATAATCGCGAGCGATAAGAAATCTGAGACGCCGATAATTGGAGATCTTACCGCCGACTATTCCCATTGCGAACGATGCGGGGCGACTATCCAAAATTTCGATGGCGGCAAGATAATCGTCGCCTCAGCGGCTCTAGAACGCCGAATACGCGAAATCGTTAGGGAAACATTGCGTGATTTACTCAATAGAAGAGCGAGGGGCGAATGAGATGACGACTATCCGTGAGGCCAAGATATTCGTGAGCGAGAACGGCGGTCTACTGCCCGGTGAATCTCTTGCAGAAGCGGTGGCAAGGCTAAAAGACAACGAGCGGGCGAGAATAGGCGACCTGACCGCCGACGCTAGAGATTGGGGAGCGTACGAGGACGAGGGGTTTAATCTCGCGCCCGGCGTTACTGACGACGATTTGCCCGGCCCCCGGCTACTGGCCAACACACTCGTACTCACAGTCGCGCTACCAGGTTTCAACGCCGAGGATTTGGTCGGCGTGTCTGAAATGGAGTACGACGGCGACAGCCTCACAATGCTCAGCGAGAATGCCGGCGTCTGTTCGTCGCGCGTCAATCTGTCCCTCCTTTATGGCGATAAGGACGGAACAGAGGTCATGCGAATTAAGGGCACCTTGCTCTCGTGCGGCGTCGTTGAGCGCCGGGCCGAACACGAGTTGAGCGATGATCCGCGTCTCGATGAATTTGAGGTAGAGGACGCACAGCGAACGACATTGCCCAGTGAAATCTACCTCGTTTACCACTCCGATTACGAGAACTCAGAAATTGAGGCGCTTTTCTCCACCCCCACGAGAGCGAGGGAGTATGTTGCGGCTTATGAGCCAGAGAGAGAGCGGAAGCATCTAGAAATCCAGAAATGGCAACTAGACGGCGGCGCTGACCGTGACTTCGTTGAGGTGTTTGGAGATTGAGCGGCGAGCCGTACCCACGCCCTCCATCCTCGCGCAAGAAGCGAACCAGAGAGATGAGCGACGAGGAACAGCGGGCGATGATCCTCTGGAAGACGCTGGACGTGCCGGTGGGCTGCGTGGCGCATCACTGCATCCTTGAGCAGACCCTTCGGAAACGCGGACACTCGGGCAAGCTGTGGGACTTCCGAAATCGTCTGGTACTGACCCGCGAGCAGCATGAGCGGTATCACGCTGGGTTTGCTCCCCTGTGGCGCGATCAGTTGCCGAAGTCTGTGTGGGAGTTCGCCCGAGAACTTGACCGGAATCTCGACGCTTGCGGAGATCTGGACGGCTACTTCACCGACTGGCTCTATCGCAGGTATCCGATCAGGCAGAGGGGTGAGGCGGCGTGAGCCAGCAAGCTAGATGGGTTGACGGCATTGGCCCGCCGCTGAGGCAGATCAAGGAAGACTTAGAGGCTTCTCCTACAGGGTACTGCTGGGTTAAGGACGGGTTGGCTCTTATCGCAGAGATCGAGAGGCTAGACGTTAGAGAGGAAGCCCTTCGCCATGCCGTCCGCCGGATGCTGCGAGCGGAGGAGCGGCTTGCGGACTCCTACGAACTGCACGCTTTCTGGTCGAGAGCGCTCGATGCATACCGCGCCGAAGTAGAAAGGCTGATCGCATGACCTCAGCCCTTGCAGAGCGGCGACGTTTCAGCGACGATGGCGGCACGCGATCGACGCGCCATCACTCGGCGCGGGCCTGGGGCGAGGTGGCTACGTGGCTTGCGTTCCTATCGCTCGAAGGTAAAGCCACCCGCACACTCGATGACTACGAGAGGACGATCGCTGCCCTGCTGCTGGCGTTCCCCGATCACGAACTAGCCGACTTCACGGACGCCGAGTTGACGCGCTTCCTGATGACCTTCCCGCAGCCGAGCCGCCGTATCCGTCGAGCTCACCTGGCGAGTCTCTTCAAGTGGGCGTTCCTGCAAGGCCGCATCGACGGGAACCCGATGGATCGGATACCGAACCCGAAGCGGAACGCTCAGCGGGTCATAACGGTATTCGAGGACGCGGAGATCGAACTACTCACCAGCCTGCCCTCCCCGGACGGCGCACTCTTTCTGATTCTGCTCGACGCCGGACTCCGCAAGGGCGAGGCTCGCAGGCTCCGCGTCCGTCATGTCAATCTCGAGCGCCGAACACTCACCATCTACCAGAGTAAGGGCGGCAAAGATCGAGTAGTCCCGATGACCGAGCGGCTGACTAACGCGCTGGCCGACGTGATGCTCTTTGAAGGACTCAACCGAGATGACTTCTTCTGGTACTGCCGTCCTGGTGGTGGAGACAAGAAGCACGACCGCGAACTAGTAGAGAGCGCGTGGCATCGCTGGTACGTGCGCTCACTCGAATCCGCAGGCATCCCCTACCGGAATCCGCATACAACCAGACACACTTGCGCGACCCGATGGCAGCGCTGGGGACTGAATCTTGAGGAGATCCAACGGCTGCTCGGCCATGCCTCGATCCAGACGACTTCCGACTTGTACCTGCACCTGGACGTTGAAGACATCGCGCTTCATATGGCGACGATCATGGAAGCGCACGGGGGCTGAGGGATGGGCTGGCGCGAGATCGTCACCTGGATTTGTCTCGCTTACATCATCGGCTTTCCAGTTCTCCTACTGCTGTTCTCCTTTCTCTGTGATCTGGGGGACTGGGAATGGTAAGGCGCGTACCCGAGTCGAACGGGTGTACCGGGCTTTGCAGGCCCGCGCATAGCCACTCTGCCAACGCGCCACGGGGGGGAGTTTACCGATGATCTGTGCCCGACCCCGGTGTACGGAGAGGGAGAATCGCATCGGCGGTTACTGCTCGACCTACTGCCAGGACATTCATCGGCTAGAGATCGAGCTTGAGTGGCGAAACGATGCATTGATCGACGCCCAGCACACGGCGCAGTTCCTTCACGACTGCCTCACCAAGCCGCAGTTCAGCTACGAGTACCCCGAGCAGACGTTGGAGGCCATCGAAGAGTGGGCCAGACTTGCTCCCCGCCCGCCGTACTGCATACACAGCTTCTCCAGTAAGCACGAACCGGGCTGTGAATCCTGCGACTGGCACGCCGGGTATCTCAGACGTAAAGCCGCTATGCACGAGTCGTACGCCCTCGTAAATCCGCCCACCCCGGACTCGAAATGAAAAGTGCCTGCTACTGCCAAGATCGGCGGAAATTGGGCACTCGAACTGCTGTCCGGGTGCTCAGCGCTGATCCACTTTTCGAAGGACTGGACTGCGGATGAGCGCTCGCCGCCTTCGATTGTCCTGGTGGTGCCTGTGGGTTCGCGTTTGGCATCCTCACCACCAACACACGGCGCGCTTGCGCTCACTCTACTGGGTGTTCATCCGAGGATATGAGTGTGAGCTTTGCGGGCGCTGCGGGCGACCGGTGCGAATCGTTTATCACGCGCCCGATGCGCTATGGGAAAGCTGTTCCGGCTACCCAGACGCGGCCCGCTCACCGGACGGCGAATGCGGAGTTGGGGTTCTGTGCCCACCGTGCTTTGACGACCTAGCGGGGCTTCCTCTTTGGTGGACGTGCTCGCGTTCCGAGGATGTGTTGTACGGATGACCCCCCGCCCGTTACGGAGTCTGGGCTGATGGACATTCTGCTCGGAATCGTGCTGGGCATAGGCGTCTACTTGCTTATCGCGCTCCCGCTCATCTTCTGCTGGGACGGGGTGGTTTACACGTCAGAAACTCACGAAACGATTACGGAATATCCCGAGGGGAGTCTGGACTGATGGGCGAGCAGACTAAGCATTGGGAGTTTCGCTTGGCAACCGGCGAGCCTATAGCTACGTTCGACGGCCCACTAGAGAGAGCGGTTGAAGCAATCTCTACTACCTCGCAAGTGCTTGGAGTCGGACTTGAGCTTGCAGAATCCTCCGCGACCTCCACACCAGAGGAGAAGGAATGAGCGAGCTAACCGACCACATCGACCAAGCGATCGTCGGCCTAGAAGTTGCACACGATACCGAGGGTGCGCGGTTTGCTTTGACCGAAACGAGTAAGGCTAGGGTATTAGCAACTCTGACTGAGCAGCGTTTAGAAGCTGCCGAAAAGGCACTCGCCAAGTCTCATTCCCATCGCATAACTCATAGCGGTATTCATAGCGCTCCGGCGATATGCCCCGCCTGTAAGTATTTTGCCAAGTACCAGCCCAACAAGAAGGAGGCTGACCAATGAGCGACGTACTGAGCGACTTTGACGTTCGGAAAAAGCTTTGGGATTGCCGAACCCGCGGAAGCTTCTTCGGTCGTCTGAAAGCTGCTAACAGGGTTTTGCTGTCTCACCGCGCTCTCGCCTCTCAACTCAAAGCCGCCGACAGGGCTGTGCGCGAGGCGGTGTGTACGCGATTCATGGTAACGCCGTGCCGAAAGCGGCCCGAAATTGAGCCGCGGACATATTGCGCGTGCTGTAAGTACCTCGCCAAATTCAAGGCCGACTCATGCTGACGCCGAAAGAACTGGATCGCGCTTTCGCAGAAATCAACGCTGGCGTGTGCGAAGCAGACACCTGGAAAGCCGCCCACCGCTGGATTCTGGCAGAGGATGATATCCGTGCCCACATCGCCGCCCTCGAAGCCCAAAATCAGGTAGCGGAGACGGCTGCAATCGAAGGCGTAATCGATCTCCTGAACGATGCGCAGCTTCCCTTCGACACTAAACGTCCGGGCGGAATCACCGTCGAAGGTAACGGATATGGGTTCTGGTTCGTTGCTGATACTCGTGAGCGTATCGGGGCTCCATTAACTGCCCGCGAGATTGCAGAGTTGATACATGCCCGCCAAGCCCTCGCCCAGATCGACCAGCAGAAAGAGGTAGGGGATGAGTGATCGACCGTATCAATGGCGCTGTGTGGCCGGTCTTTTGAAGCCGTCCCCGTCCTCGTATGAGATGAGGGGTGAACGCGACGAGGCGGCGCGAAGGCACATTTTGTTGTGGGGCTGCACTCGCGTCCAAATCCGCGACCCCGGTAGCGACTGGAAGCCGTACAAGCCGTGACCACCCTCCTAAACGATCGAGCGCGGTTGAAGCTGGCGGTCAGCGAGAAGAGGCACGAGTACGTTGACCCGCGCTACGAGGAATGGGAACTTTCCGACTGGGAACGATCGCGGCGGCGGAATGACGAGCTTGCGCGGCAGTACGTCGAGAACGGGACAGACCCAGATGTGCTGGCCGATCTGGTGGGGTTAGCTCGGTCTGACGTGCGGAGGATGCTGCGCCGCCGAGGATTGTTGCCCAGCAACCCCCGACTACTGCGGTTTTATCCCCAATCCGATTGTCACGCCGGCACGCTCAAGGTACCCGCTGCGATCGGTTGTCATCTCAACCGCGATGCGCGCTTCACCTGCGAGCTCGTGGAGGACGGCATCCTGTATCGGCGGGCTGATAAAGGGCGGGCGGCGTGAAGCCGCGCTTGCTCGACCTGTATGCAGGGGCTGGCGGCGCTGCGCGCGGGTATCAACAGGCAGGCTTCTACGTGGTGGGCGTGGACAACAAGCCCCAACCACACTACGCGGGCGACGAGTTCGTTCAAGCGGACGCGCTGGAAGTCCTACGTGGTGATTGGCCGCCCTATCCGAGCGGCGATCCTTCTGGGCACTACCACGAAATCTACTACCAGTTGCGGCGGCAGGTCGATCTACGTCGTTTCGACGCGATCCATGCGAGCCCGCCGTGCCAACGGTATTCGCTAATAGCTCGCAATACGGGAGTGGCGGGCAACCACCCCGATCTCGTTGCCGCGACTCGTGAGCTCCTCGTCGCAACCGGGCTCCCGTACGTCATCGAGAACGTCAAGGGCTCGCCACTAATCAACCCCGTGAAGATCAACGGGGGGTCGCTGGGGCTCGGATCTGGCGACATGGATCTCCCGCGTGAGCGTCACTTCGAGCTCAGTTTTCCGTTCAACGGTCTGATCCCGCCGCCATCCCGCCAGCGCCGTCATTCAATGGGTGTCTATGGGCACGGGACGAACGCCTGGCACCGAGAGAAGATTGGGCGCAACCTCCGCGTTGCTGAGATGCGCGAGGCGATGGGCATTGACTGGATGAACCGCAACGAGCTCTCGCAGGCCATCCCCCCCGCCTACACAGAATTGATCGGCGCTCAACTCCTCCAGCACATTCAGAGCGAGCGTGCAGCGTGAGGACTTTCACCTTCCCTGGTGAGCCTGTACCGAAAGGTCGGCCGCGCTCCAATCGAAGCGGCCATACGTACACGCCAGCACGTACCAAACAGGCCGAGGACGCGATCCGCTGGCAACTCAAGGCGCAGGGTGCCAAGCCGACCAGCGAACCGGTAGAGGTGGTTTTTCACTTTTCATGCAAATCGAAAACAGCAGACCTCGATAACCTCGTGAAGCTCTGTCTCGATGCTTGCCAAGGTTTCCTATGGGAGAACGATAGGCAAGTCTGCCGGATCGTTGCCGAGGTCGAGCGTGGGGCCGCTGAGCCGCAGACACAGTTACTAGTGATCGAGCAGACGTTGAGGGGGGCGGCGGCGTGAGGACAAGCCGCCGCACCGGGGAACGTAGTTTCATCAGCTATACCGAACTCCGGCAGTTGCACCAACTACATGTCGGGGTTGAGCGGCTTTCGATGCGCGAACTCGCCCGCCGGACGTATAAGCGATTCGGCTACTCGTCGGCTGGTAGTTGCGTCCGAGCGATTCACGACGGTTGGCGAGCGCTAGGGCTTAAGACGCGCGGGCGCGTCGAAATGATCCGTGAGATGCAGGCGACAGACGGACTCTTTCCTCGGGATAGAGAAGAGCGACGCCGACGATGCCACGCCGCTGGTCTGACGCTGCACGGGACCCCTCTTCGTCCACCTTGTCGGGGATTAACGAAACGCGGTACTCACTGCCAGCAAGCGTCTACCAAGAGCGGTTACTGCTGGATTCATGACCCTGAGAGATTGGAGCGTGCGGCGTAATGTATCCTCCCAAGTTCGGCGGGCGGCCTACTCCTCGTGCGGTTGGTAGCTGCGCGACAGGTCGCCTGCCGTCCTCTCTCCCCGGTAAAATAGGGGTTGGCTACCAACCAACTACCGAGGAGATGTGATGGCTGTTCGTCCTAAAGATCGCTTCGAGGTTTTCAAGCGCGACGGCTTCACCTGCGCGTACTGCGGGCACCATCCGCCAGACGTAACGCTCGAGGTCGATCACATCATCCCGGTAAAGGAAGGAGGCTCTGACGACCAAGAAAACCTAGTCACAGCCTGTTGGGACTGCAACCGTGGTAAGGGCGCTAAGCCTCTCGAGGCAGAACCACCGGCCCTTCCCGACCTCAAGAAACGCGCCGAGCTAATCAAAGAACGCGAGCGCCAGCTACGCGCCTACCACGAAGCGCGTCAAGAGATCGTAGAGAGACGCGAGGCTCAGTTCGATGAGGCGTGGACGCATTGGTTCGACGTTTGGGGCCGAGAGACTATGCCGCGCTGGCATACGCCCTGGGAGTCCACTCTGAGAACGTACATCGACAAGTTAGGTCTGGCCGAGGTAATCGAGGCGATGGACATAGCTCGAGCACGGTTCAACTACATCTCCACCAACGCCGTTCGCTACTTCGCCGGAGTCTTGAAACGGAAACTCGCGGAGGCCGAAGGGCGTCTCAAACTCTGCACGGTCTGCGAGAAGTGGATTGTACTTGAGCCGGGGGAAGATACCACTTCCGAATGGCACCACGCGAATTGCGAGAAGGCGACTAATGGCTAGGCAGCGTTTCATCTGGCCGGATATCTGGAGCGATCCTAACTTCGCCAAGCTGAGCCCGAACGGCAAAGTCTTCTACATCGGGCTGTTCTCGAACGCCGACGATGAGGGTCGAATCATGGCCGATCCGGCGTACCTGAAAAGCATGATCTGGCCGTGCGAACCGAAACGAAAGGTCAGCGAAACTCTGCGAACCCGTTCTGAAGTGATTTATAGCATGCGAAATGTGAAGCTCTACAAGCGCGGCGGGAACGAATATATCCAGCTCTTAGACTGGCATAAATGGCAGAGTCCGAAGTACCCACAACCCTCAAAACTCCCTGCACCACGCGGGTTTATCTCTCACGTTATAGGCCCGAACGATTCCGGGAAGTATTCCTGGAATCGTTCCGGGAATGGTTCCGGGAATGGTTCCGGAAGCGATTCCTCTATGGGATGGGAAGGGTAGGGAAGGGATGAAATACCTTAGTACAACAACAGCCGTAGCTAGGGGACCTGTTGCTGAATCCTGATTTGGAAATCAAGCTTTGCTCATTGGGTTGGTGGGATTCGCAACGCACCAAGGCCGAGAGCAACCCCGAGCTTGCTGAAGCGTGGGCTGACCTCGCCATCGCTACGCCCGGCATCTCAAACCCTGGTGCCTTCGCCTGGTCGGGCTTCATCTCTGGCGTCGAGCCGGTGAAGGGTAAGCCCGAAGGCTGGACGGGCTACTCGTTTATTCGAGGCACACACTCCGGCAAGTACGTTCGAGACCCTGACGGCTACGACCGGCTGCCACCGGGATATGAGCCGCCGACCGAAGAAAGGAAAGCATCGTGATCGATTCAAAACTTCAGGAGGTCATCACCAACCTCGTAGCTATTTGTGGGTCGTTGTCTTCAACGCTCGACAAACAGATCGCGCTCAACGTGACAACAGATTGGCGGTTGAAGCGCCTAGAGGCAATCGGGCGGGGAGAGCCAATACCCGAGCCGCCTACTGAGGAGAGGAAGGCAAACTGATGAAACGATCTACCACTAGGACGGTGCTCGGAGGGTTTTTAATCGCTATCGCAGTCGCCACAGTCTTTATTTGGATCTGCGCTGGAATAGTTCTAAGTCTCGGTGCTGACGCCGGTTGCGTCTCTCACGGCTACCGAGAGTCAAACATTACCTGGAATCTTCACCGTTACTGCGTTGTGAGGGTCGATCAGACAGATCGCGTCGTGCCTTACGGCTACGCGATGAAACACCCGGTCGGGATTCGATGATGATCTCCCGCATAACAGCGCTGATAGCGAAGGCTAGGCACTTATTGTCCGAGCAAGATCGTCTCGGGATGCCGAAGAACGAACTACTCTCGCAGCTGACTGAATCCTCAGCGCTCATGCTGGAAGTGGTGAGGTGCGCCGAGTGGGCCTACCAACACAACGAAGTGGCGGGCTATGAAATGGCGATTGAGGAATTAAAGGACTACTGTGCCGAACTACCCGAGGAGGAGAAGTGACCGCTTGCGACAACTGCCCAAAGGAAGCGACTTGGGTAGGAACGATCTGGTTGCGGCGCATCCGAAGCCGCAGACCTGGCAAGGAGGCTTACCCGAACCTCTGCGACTCCTGCGCCGCGCCGATCATCGAGTTGCTGGAGGTGAAGAAGTGACAGCGGTAGTCGTCCATTACGCTCGCCACTTTGTTGAGTATGACGAGGAGTGCGAAACGATGGAGGAAGCGGTCGAGTTCATCACAGGGCAAGAGGATGCGGGGAATATCTACGCAATCTCAATAGCGCGAGACGGCGTGATGCTCGCTGACCACCTAAGTCCGTTTGAGCCGTGGCGTGCTCTCACAAACGAACCGATACCAATAGGACTACGCAGCTGAGCAACGTCCGCCGCGCTATCTAGTATGCCATCGTGAACTCGGAATCGTTTAGGCGCCGTTGACCTATGCCGACCTTCCCTCCGACTATCGGGCGCTGTGCGAGCAGCTACTTACGCCAGCCGAGCTTGAGGCGTACAAACTGTGGGAAGACGATCTTGGCTATGGACGCATCGCGCTCAAGCTCAGGCTCAAGAGCACGTCAACTGCTCGGGGTAGGGTAGTCAGAGCTCGTGAAAAACTCATCGCACACATCGGCGCTGAAACCCTTGATACAGGTGGCGATCCCGTACGAGAGTCGTCTGGTGATGACGGTACGGCACCGGGAAGAGCAGCGTGAGATGATCGAACGATCTGAACGTATCGCTCGAGATACCGGAACGTCAACGGGCAAGGTGGTCAAGGTGACGCTGGCGATGAAGGCAGAACCGGGGGACCTCCGGGGCCTGCCTTGTGAAGGTTCTGGAATAGGTGGTTCGATTTATGGCAGGCGACCAGGCGATGACTCTGAGCGCGCCGAGAGAGACGAGCGTTACATTGAGCGGCGCCGAGCTAAAGGCGATGCGCCGGGGAGGACCAGGCCGGGCGGGTTTATCGATCGGGAGGCAGCGGCGTAATGGAGACGGTGAGCGCTCGTTGTGACAGTTGCGGGCAGAGGGGGGCGAGTGTATTTGTGGAGATCGCTCTAGACCCCCACCCCTACTACGATCCGTCTACGTCATTCAGCTACATAGACCGCCTGTATCTCTGCCCTTCCTGCGCAGAGCCGCTTGAGGAGCTGGTGGTGAGCAGCCACCAGCCACAAGCATCTAATCATTTTTCGAGTCTTCCCCAATAAAGCGATTAGCAGGGGTTTTGTAAACGGGCGCATCCTGTCGGCTGAATACGCAGTCAATCGCGCATATATGCCGTCCGACTCTATGTGATACGCTATAGCTAGTAACCTATCCCCTCCGGCCGCGAAAGCGAGCAGGCAGGGCTTACGGGCGAACTTTACCCTCAAACCGCTTCGGCGGTTTTTCTACATGACGAATGAAACGAAAGCGCCTCAAACCGGTGCAGCTTTCTGACGTTCCGCTCGAGGATCGTAAGCGGGCGGCCCGTATGCTCGCAGAGCAGGAGATCGACCCCGCCGATCGGGAGCTGCTGATGCTCGCTGCCGAGTTTCCGAGCTCGCAGGTCTACTACATCGTTGAGGACGCGGCGTGATCGACCAGCGTCTAATTGCGCTCAGGGAGTATCCGGCAAGGGAACTGGACATTGAGGTACGGCGAGCGCTACGAGACAAGACGGAAGATCCGACCATCCTTGAGGCTCGGGCGTTATTCGTAACAGGTTTGCGCCGGCAATGTCTCTGGCCGCTTCAGTATCGGAAGAAGCGATGAGCCAACGATGCACAGCGCATTCCTCGAGAACGGGCGCACCCTGCAAGCACTACGCGATCAAGGGCGGGACGGTCTGCCGTACTCATGGAGGGGCAGCGCCGCAGGTAAAGGCGAAGGCCGAGGAACGCATAGCGCTGGCGGCACAGGACGCGCTCCAGTTGCTGTTGTTCCATCTCGGCTACGACCTCGAACAGTTGAAGCAAATGCTCGACTCAGAGGGCGAGATCAAGTCCGTAGAGCTCAAGGTGGCATACGGCGACCTACTCAGCACGGTCAAGGAAATGACGAAGCTGGGCGAACTGCTCGCCGGCAGACCGACCGGACGCAGCAAGGTCGAGATAACAGAGGAGTCCGAGTTTGACCGAGAGTTTAAGCGGCTCCTGGGAATCATGGCCGCTCGAGGAAAAGATCAGGCTCTGGGCGCAGATTCGGGCAGCGGCATGGCGTCAGACAGCGAGACGAGAGCAGCTTCCTCCTGATGGCGACTGGCGTATCTGGTACTCGGTCGGGGGTCGTGGTTCGGGCAAGACTCGCGGCGGATCAGAGAATTTCGCCGATCTCATTCTTGAGCGAGCTCAGGACCCTGGCGGCGAGTGGGGCGTCGTCGCGCCGACCTGGGACAAGGACGCTAGGGCAGTCTGCGTCGAGGGGCCTTCGGGGCTTCTCCGTACGCTCGGACCGGCAGTCAAGGACTGGAACCGGTCAATGGGCGAGCTGCACCTACACACTGGTGCCCGTATCTACATCACTTCCGCTGACGACGGGGCACGCCACATCCAAGGCAAGGACTTACGTGGTCTCTGGGCTGAGGAAATAGGACTGTGGCAGAACTGGCAAATGGCATGGGACGAGTCGATCGCCTTCGCGGTCAGGCAGGAACCAGGCAAGATCCTCGTTACCGGCACGCCCAAAAAGGGACACCCGTTAGTACGTCGGCTCCTAAGCGATCCCGAGGTCAGGGTATCGAGGATGCGGACGCTCGACAACGCCGCGAATCTAAACCCCGCTTCTCTGCAAGCCATGATCGACCGCTACGCCGGGACGCTGCTCGGCCGGCAGGAGCTCGACGGCGAACTGATAGACGACGTATCGGGCGCGCTCTGGCTGCGCTCGGACATTCTCTACTTGCCCGCACCGCTCGATATGACGCGGATCGTGGTAGCCGTCGATCCATCCGGCGCGAAAGACCCCGAATCGGGAAACGACGCAATCGGCATATCAGTCTGCGGCTTCGACTCCTACACTCAGTACGGTCACGTCCTAGCCGACTACTCGCTGACGGACGGGCCTGCGGTCTGGGCGAAGCGCGCAATACAGGCGTATCACCAGCACGAGGCCGATCTGATTGTTGCCGAGTCGAACTTCGGCGGCGAGATGGTCAGGCACACGATCCATGCCGTCGATCCCAAGGTGCCGGTCAAGCTGATTCATGCCTCACGGGGCAAGCAGCAACGCGCCGAACCTGTAGCGATGCTCTACAAGGGCGGCAGGGTCTATCACACTCATCCGATGCCCGAGCTGGAAGACGAGCTTGCAACCTGGGTGCCGGGCGAGACGAAGCAATCACCGAACCGACTCGATGCAGTTGTCTGGGCGCTGACTGAACTGATGCTCACTTCGACGCAGGCCAAGGTCATGTCGGCTAAGCGGTTTGGCGAGGAGCCGATCTACAGGCGGGGCGATCTGACGTTGGTGGGCGAGCGCTTTATCGACAAGGAGCGATGATGGAAGCAACCTTTCAGTTCACTCCCTCAACAGCCGGGGACTTCTGGACGTGCTGGCGCTGCAAGGCACAAGTGCCGAACGGTTGCACGCACTCATGCCCTACCGGGGTTTACCCGTCGCCGGGAGTATGGCCACCCTCTCAACCTGACCCGCCCGCAGTAAAGCTAGACCCGTTCTTTGAGATCCAAAGGATTGCCGGAGCGCTTGAGCGAATAGCGGCCGCACTAGAGAAGGGCGCTCGGGGTGACGCATAAACCTCTCACAACCCGCATAAACTTGGGCAATATCACCCGAACTATGCAAACGACCATGACGCCAACGCAAACCCCCTGCTATTCACGCTTTCGAGAAGGACTCGAATAATAGTTAGAGGCTTCGCCGACGCCGAGTACGGCACAACCCTAGTTCGAGCATCGCGGCCGGATATTACGCTGCTCGACATCACCTGTGTAGGCGATACCTGCCCGACCTACATCGAAATGTGGCGCGGCTGGCGCGTTGAGTGCTGGTCTGATTGGGAGTGGGAAGAGTGAGTAGATACCGCGAATGGCGGTGGTTCGCGTACTACCGGGGCCAGTACGACGGCTCGGGTGAATGGGATATGCCGTGCATCGTCCTCTCTGTTGGTCACTTTGTAATCAGCTTCGGTTGGAGCCGCAATGCCCGATAACGCCGTCCTCTCCCAGCGCGATCAAGACTTCCTGAAGGAGTGCGCCAGCTTCAGCGATGCACGGCTCGACGCATACGCTCTTTACGAGAGCTACTACGACGGCGATCAGAACGTCAAGCTGACCGATCGAACCAAGAAGTTCCTAGAGCAGCACGGCTCACAGGTCAAGTGGTGCGAGAACTTCTGCGAGCCCGTAGTTGACATCCTGGCCGAGCGCCTAGTCCTTACGGGCTTCGGCATCTACGCGGGCGACGAACCCAAGAAGCCGTCGATACTCAAGCGGCTGGTCGGCAAGAAGACCGAGGACGTGACCGAGCAGCTGCACGCTTACGTGGACGACCTACTCGAACAGAACCACGTTGACTCGATGCAGGACGTGGCGCATACCACGGCGCTCGTCAAGGGTGACGTGTTCCTGGTCGCTTACGTCGAGGACGGGAAGCCCTGTCTGACCTGGAATCCGCCCGAGAACTTCAAGGTGCTCTACTCGAAAGAGAAGCCCGACGAGATGGCGCTGGCGATCAAGCGCTGGACTACGAACGAGGAGACGCCGCAGAATCCAGAGGGCGACGAGATCACCCGGATGAACCTTTACTACCCGAACCAGGTCGAGAAGTATTACCAAGCCGGGACGGATGGCCCGTGGAGCCGTTGGCAGACCGAGGGCGAGTCATGGCCGGTCACTTGGCCTGGCATGACAGTCTTCCACCTGAAGTACAAGTCGCTCGGCAGGTCGTATGGGCGATCGCGCGAGAAGGCGGCGATCCCGTTCCAGGACGAGCTCAACAAGCAGGTAGTCGATCTGAACATGGTCATGGATCACCTGGGCTGGCCGCAACGCTACGCCTTCGGGGTGGACATCGATCAAGGTCAGCTCGACGCCATGATCGGTGACTACCTGACCAGCGGCAACGCTGAAACGAAGGTCGGACAATTCGACGCTGCCGATCCATCAGGCATCCTCGACTCGATCGAGCAGATACTGTCCCGTCTTGCCCGTCGCTGCCGTATCCCGCTCCACCTCATTACGACCGGAGCCGTGCCAAGCGGTGAATCCTTTAAGGCGGCTAACGCCGGCATCGACAGCACGGCCCGTCTGACTCAGACAGAATGGGGCTCGGTGTGGGAGAATGCCGTCAGGATGCTGATCCGGCTCGGGCAGGTTTACGGCGACGCACCAGACGCCGATCTCGACACGCTGACGATCCGCTGCGAGTGGGAGCAGCCCGACTATGGAAACGAGAAGGAGCATCTTGAAGCGGCGGTGCTCAAGAAGGAGCTTGGCGTCTCTAACGATACGCTGCTGACCGAACTGGGCTACAACCCCGAAGAGGAACGAGAGAAGCGGGCAAGCGAGCTGGCAGAGTCCAAGCAGCGCGCCGACATGTTCTTCAACGCTGGAAACGCCGAGGGTGCGGCGAACGAGGAACCCGCTGCGACCGATGAGGAGCAGGCCGCGTGAGCGTTTCAAAGATTTGGAGCCTCGCTTCCGCCAGGATGCGCGAGGCTTTTTCTTCCCCGTTCGTTGAATCGGGCGGGTGCTGGGCCTCCGGCCTAGCGAATAGCCACCCAGTCACTAGTGGGCTGGGTTGTGTATCGGGCGGCGATCACTCTCAGCACCGGGGAGCCGGACCGTCCTTATTGCGCCACTGGCTTGGTGCCGCCTGGGTTGATCGCCGGGTAGAAGCGGTGGCAATCGTTCATCCGGGGCAAGCCTAGTGACCGTAGACACTCACCCTATCGGCAACCTCGTGGCTGAAGTCATGGACGAGATCGAGGAGACGTACGGCGACGATGCCAGTCTAGGAATCTTCGCGATCGTGGCTGAGATCAACATCGATGAGGACGACGGCCCCGGAACGACCTGCATCATCTACCGCTGTAACGACAATCGGACGTGGATTCAATCTGGCCTCTTCGAAGAAGCCAAGGTTGCGGCCACTAATCCCGTCCCGATAGACGACGAAGAATGAGCCGTCGGCAGAAACTCAACGAGCAGCGGAAACGACTGCTCGGGCGAGAGCGTGCCGTAATCCTCGAAATGAGAAACGCCTACGGCAAGGCCTGGAAGTCGATCAACTCGGAACTAGGCAAGCTGACGACGCAGATCAAAGCGGCGAAGGCGGCAGGCGAGACGGTCAACGCGACATGGCTACTAAGACAGCGCAGACTTGAATCGGTCGAGAGAACGGTAGCCGCCGAGATTCGCGTCCTGGTTGACCTGCTCGATCGGACGATCACTGACGCGCAGATGACCGCAGCCTTTGAGGGGCGGATGGATGCGGCCGAGCTGATCCGTGAATCGATGGGCGTCGGGCCAGGCGGTGGGATGTTCGATCCCGTTATCCCTCGGCTCGTACCAGAGGAGCTGATCCGGCGGGTTGCGGCAGGAACCGCGCTCTCGAAACGTCTTGAAGCACTCGGCGCTGATGCTGTGCAGGAGATCCGGCAGGGGCTACTCCGTGGAGTATTGCTCGGCAAGAACCCCAGAGAGGTCGCGCGCGGTATTCGTAGCGCACTCGACGGGAACCGCTGGCGTGCGAACGTGATTGCGCGTACCGAGATGCTAGGCGTCTACCGGCAAGCCGCGTCCGAGGCGTACAAGGCCAACGATGTAGTCGAGGGTTGGATCTGGTCAAGCGCTCAAGACGATCGCACTTGTGAAATCTGCTGGGCTGAGGACGGGTCGGTTCACAAGGACGAGGAGACGCTTTCGAGTCATCCGTGTTGTTTCGTCGCAGGCGTTCTCGTTGGTGGGCCGCGTGCTGAGGCAGCGACCACTAGGTATTACGAGGGCACCCTAGTCATTCTGACGACCATTGGAGGGGTGCGGGTACCCGTCACCCCAAATCACCCTCTTCTGACGCGGAAGGGATGGCTTGCTGCGGGCGATCTGCGTGAAGGTGACTATCTCATCCGCGATGATTTCGCAAAGCGGGTGGTTACGACGAATCCAGACGATAAAAACATGCCAACCCGCATCGAACAGGTAGCGGATGCGCTCAGGCTCGCGGGCAATGTGTCTTCCGCTTTTGTGCCATCCACCTCCATAGATTTCCACGGCGACGGGTTCGATAGCAACGTCGATGTTGTATGGGCCAACCGCTTTTTGGAGTCGGGGGCAGAGACCGCGCTTCTCAAGCCAACATGCAAGGGCGAGTTCGGTAGGGCCGATTCCGGTCTGCCTCGCCTCCCTCGTGGCGGCACGCCTAGTACGTTCGGTAAGAGTCTGCTTGCGGCCCCTCGCAGCGGCATTCGCGGCGGATGTGTTTCTGCGATTTTCTCCGGCGGTGCGCTCACGCATCATCAGCCGGTTGGCTTCGATGATGTCGCGCCGAGAAACCCCGCATTCAATGAGTCGGCGATTGATAACACTGCGAGCGACGCCGAGCGACTTGGCAAGGCTGTTCTCGGACTCACCAGCCTCATAACGGCGGATGAGGTTGTCAACGTCGAGCGCGTAGCGTTTCATGGCTTGGTCTATAACCTCCAGACTCAGGGGGGATGGTACAGCGCTAATGGGATTATAGCCCATAACTGCCGATGTGCGATGGAGCCGGTCACGCAGTCATGGGAATCGCTCGGCTTCAAGGGCATCCCCGAATCCGTACCCGCTCGAGCCACCGGCGCTACCCGTTTCGCCAAGTTACCGCCCACGTCACAGCGCAAGATCCTCGGCCCTGGCAAGTTCGACCTCTACAAGTCGGGCAAGCTGAAGCTGAGCGACCTACCCGTCAAGACGCGCTCGGACTTCGGACCGGGGTTGCGTACCAAGTCACTCAAAGAGCTAGCCAACTAGGAAAGGACCGGATCGGATGATCCAGTTAATTCGCATAGAGGCCGAGGCGGATACCTTGGCCGAGGTCGTTCAGGACTTGGACGATCTGACAAAGAAGATCGGAACGAAACTTGAAGTGCATGACGAGAACTACCACCGCGTTACAAGCAAGCTGTTTAAGGGGCGCCGCGTATTCAAGTTGGGCGATCCCGACTCTCCCGGCACAACCTTCACGTTCAATTTGCCAAGCAACGCGGTTACAACATGCACGTAAAAAGTCTCGTTAACCGTCTTGCGGGGAAGTTCCGCGAGGACGAAAAGCTCTGGGAATACATCGTTGTGTTCGCAGCGGATACCGAAGAGCAGGCCGAAGAATTCTGGGATGCAGCGCTCGTCGGTATGGGATGTGTCGCCATGCAGTCGGAGAGCGACGAACCCTGTACCTGCCCGCATCACCGCTTCAGTTGCCTGAGACCACTAGGAAGCTAAGGAAAGGACGAGATGTCCCCAAAACAGGGTGAGACACCCACACCTAAGCGCGGTCCGGGAAGGCCGCGAAAGACTCCTGAGATCATTTCCATGCCGGGAGATACGCCGATGAAGATCAGCGCCCAGGAACTTGCCGAGATGTGCGAGAAGGCAAGGGAAGCGGGCTACCGCGAAGGCTGGGACGCGGCGCAAGCGAAGAACCGCCTACCGCTGTTCGAGGCCGCCCGCAAATGGGGCTTTGAGCACGCGGCACAGATCGCAGGCTTTAGGACGTTCCTCGATGCTGACAACGCCGGACTGTTCTCCGAGATTCAGGCCGAGTACCCGGACGAGAAGCTGATCCGATCCGATCGCCAGTTGATCTTCGATCAGGTCAAGCGGCATCTACGGCGCAAGGAAGCGCTGGCGGATACGACCGTGGAACTTTCAGCGGGGCGGAAGAACGAGCTGCGCCGCACAACCAAAGACTTCGAAGAAATCGTGGTGAGCTGAGATGGCTGACGAAACCAACACCGACACGACCACCAACGCTGGCGATACGTCGGCCAACGATGTGAACAAGGATGCCAAGACGGATACCGCTACCGCTAAGAGCGACAAGCCACTCGGCAAAGACGGCACACCTTTTGACCCCGAACGCGCTCAGCACACGATCGAGACGCTACGCACTGAGTCAGCGGAACGGGAGAAAGAGCGAAAGGCACTAGAGGCCAAGCTTAAGGAATACGAGGACGCCAACCTATCTGAGAAAGAGAAGTTGGAGAAGGCCGCAACGGAACGAGCGCGAGAAGCAGCTGATCTCGCGACTCGACTCCAGGAAGCGCGCATGAAGCTCGGCGTTTACGCGGCATCCGCAAAGCTCGGATGCGCTGACCCCGATCTTGCGCTAGCGGCACTAGATCGATCCAAGATCAAGTACGACGAGTCGGGAGAGCCGACCAACATCGAGGATGAGCTAGGAGCTCTGCTCGAATCCAAGCCAATTCTCAAAGGTGAACCCGGCAAGCCGACAGCACCCAGCCTAGATGCTGGCGCTGCTGCACGGCAGGCAGGCCCGACTCCGAAACTCACTGAAGCTCAACTAGAGCAGGCCAAAGCAGCGGGCGGAACCGAGCGATACGTCGCATTCGGTGAAGCACGAACCATCGATCAGATGGCCGCTGTCTATGACCGCAGCAAGTCGAAGGAACCGGCCGCCGGGGGTAGCCAGAACTAGAAGGAAGGAACTACCCCTATGAGCGCATATGGCTTCAAGTTTGCCTATCGCTTGGGTGGTGGCCAGCCGACAATCCAGGAAGCAGTTTTCCAGGATACCGAGACGCTCACTAAGGGCGATATGTTGTCGATCATCGCCGGTTCCGCCGATCTTGGCGCATCCGACGCTGCGACACTCGCCGGAGCAGCCCTGGAAACAGTCGCAGGCACCACCGCAGTAAGCACTATCCGTCTCATCACGGACAGGGACGCCGTTTACTCCGTTTACGACGCCAATGCCCGGAAGAACGGAACCGTCCTCGACATTGACGGTACGACCGGCGCGATGACGCTCGCGGCCGACGTCCACCACGACGTGATCGTGGTTGCGGACTCGTCTGCGACCGAAGACACGCTCGTCACCTTTGTCGAGGGTTCCCACTACACGTCAGTTCAGAAGACCTGAGGAGGTGACTGATAATGCCAATGACAGTTGATTACTTCGCAAATGCAGTCGATCCTCGCGTCCGGGAGTGGTTCTATCTCGGATACTCAGGTGAAGGCCGCCGCGCGTCCATGATCTCTCGGCTGTTCAACATGCAGAGCTCACAGTACGCGAACGAGAAGGTTGACGGCCTCGGCGGGATTCCGTCGAGCGGTTGGAACTTCGAAGACTCAGGACGGCTTCAGGAAGCTGAGCCGGTCATGGGTTACGAGGAAACCTTCAACCATCACGAGTTCGGCCGGAAGATCAGTGCCGAGCGCAAGCTGGTTGACGACAATCGCGTCCAGAAGTTGCTCGACGCTGCTGGCCTGGTTGGTGACTCCGCTTTCCGCGTTCGCGAGAAGGCCGGAGCCAACGTGTTCATTAACGCCTTCTCGTCTGCGACGAGTACGACGCTCGATGACTACGGCACCGACACGACCGGCCCGGATTCGGTTGCGCTCTGTTCCGCCGCGCACCCGACTTCGCCGCTCGACTCCACGGCCCTCAACAATGAGGGGACGCTTGCTCTGAGCGCTACGAACGTGGCTACAACCCGTCAGCTCCACATGGCGATGACGGACATGAACGGTGACCTCCTGAACGTGATGCCGGACGAGATTCTTGTCCCGCCCGAGCTTGAGGACACGCTGCTCACGATCGTTCGCTCCGGGCTTGACCCGGCTTCAGCCAACAACGCGATCAACCCGCAGGCCGGCCGTTTCCAGCCGCTCGTGTGGCACTACCTGACCGACGCTACAGCCTGGTTCATGATGGACTCGGGTCTGCGTCGCCAGAGCCTCCGCTGGTACGACCGCGTACCGCTCGAGGTTGGTGCTCCGGTGGTCGATTCGGTCGGAACGCTGGCCGTGACTTGGCCCGCCTACATGCGGTTCAGCCTCGGTTGGACCGA
>Ga0265297_10001948_pt1 | contig 44589 bp, 65 predicted proteins | sample Munlanlwell13791_FD_192502 | JGI IMG/M metagenome (GOLD analysis project Ga0265297, IMG submission 192502) | Leachate microbial communities from a municipal landfill in Southern Ontario, Canada - Leachate well 137-91 | ecosystem: Engineered > Solid waste > Landfill > Unclassified | place...
CAATCCCTCGGATTCACCCTCACCACCCCCAATCCTAATGCCCCTAGGAACATCACCCTCCATTTCACCTCCGGCCCCGACGTCAAACGCTTCGCCGTCTCCGAAGACCCCACCTTCCAATATGCCAGTCAGGAACCCCTCATCAACCAGAGACTACACCATCACCTCCCCCAATTCCGGACCAAAAACCATCTATGTCCGGTTCTATACTGAGTATGGCTATAGCTCACAGACGTATGAACAGAAGGTGAATGTTACTAATACCCCCAATAATCAAAATAATACATCGTTAATCAATGGCTCAACCAGTACGACTAGTCAGACTCCGGTAACAGGGAATACCCCATCAACCATCTCTTCCTCCGACCGACAGACCATCCAATCCCTCATCAATACCCTCAAACCCAACACCCGTGACCCTAAAGTGAAAACCCTCCAGACTCTCCTTAAGAAATACAGTTATTTCACTTTCCCTTATACGACTACTTACTATGGGACCTATACGCAGAGGGCGGTGAAGAGGTTTTTGGGGAATAAGTAAACACCAGCTTTTTTCCTTCTTGACTTCCTCTTTATATTTTGTTAAATTAAATTAGTGTTAAATATTAACTAAAAATATCCTGATTATTCAGGATTATTTTTGCTTATAAATAAGTTTGGCCGGTTATAACGGCCGGAAGTTTATCTTTAGAATTTATGCCAACCATAAACCAATTAGTGCGGCAGGGACGGAAATCAATCGGCAAAAGACGTAACGCTTTAGCGCTTCATACCAGCCTTGATTCCTTGCATCGTAAAAAAAATGACACTGCCAAAGGAGCTCCTTTCAAACAGGGGGTCTGCTTAAAAGTGACCACCACTACTCCGAAAAAACCGAACTCCGCTTTGCGTAAAATCGCGCGTGTCCGCTTATCTAACGGGATGGAAGTCACCGCTTATATTCCAGGTATGGGTCATAATCTGCAGGAGCACTCCATCGTTTTGGTCAAAGGCGGAAAAACTAAGGATTTGCCGGGTGTCCGCTATAAAGTCGTGCGCGGCGTATTCGACGCTTCCGGCGTGGAAGCCCGACGCCAGGGTCGCAGTTGTTATGGCGCTAAAAAACCGAAAAAATAATCAATAAATTATATGAGAGGCAAACCAGCTCCTAAAAGATCAATTGAAGGCGACGCGAAATATAACGATAAGAATATCGCCAAATTCATCAACTACGTTATGGAACGCGGCAAAAAAAGTGCGGCCGAGAAAATCGTCTATGGCGCTTTTGAAATTTTAAAAGAAAAAACCAAACAGGATCCTCGCCATATTTTCAATAAAGCGATTCGGAAAGTTTCCCCTTTGGTGGAGGTGCGGGGCAAGCGCGTCGGCGGCGCGAATTATCAGGTTCCGTTTCAGGTTCGCGGCGAAAGACGTTATTTTTTGGCTTGCAACTGGATTATCGGTGCCGCTAACGACCGCAAAGGACGTTCGATGGCGGAAAAATTATCCACGGAAATCTTAGACGCTTCCAACGGCGAAGGTTCGGCGGCGAAAAAGAGGGAAGCGGTTCATAAGATGGCTGAAGCTAATAAAGCTTTCGCGCATTTTTCTAGATAAATCTATTTTTGGAGAATTTCAATTTTTAACTTTCAAATAAAATATGGCTCGCGACTACGCATTGGAAGACATTAGAAACATCGGCATTATGGCGCATATCGACGCCGGCAAAACCACGTTCACGGAACGCGTTTTGTTTTATACTGGAAAAAAACATAAGATCGGCGAGGTGCATGAAGGCGCGGCCGAAATGGACTGGATGGAACAGGAGAAGGAAAGAGGTATTACGATTACTTCCGCGGCGACGACTTGTTTTTGGAAAAATAAAAAAATCAATATTATCGATACTCCCGGCCACGTGGACTTTACGGTGGAAGTGGAGCGTTCCTTGCGCGTCTTAGACGGCGCGGTCGCGGTTTTCGACGGCCAGGCCGGCGTGGAACCGCAATCGGAAACGGTCTGGCGCCAGGCGGATAAATACAATGTGCCGCGTTTATGTTTTGTTAATAAGATGGATAAGATGGGGGCGGATTTTTATATGAGTTTGAATTCTATCCGCACGCGCCTGAACTCGAAAGCGGTCGCCCTGCAGTTGCCGATCGGCGCGGAAAATAATTTAAGCGGCGTTATCGACTTATTAACCAAGAAAGCTTATCAGTTCTCCGGCGTTAACGGCGTCAATATCGAGGAGGTTCCGATACCGGAAGAGATGAAAGCGAAAGTCGATCAATATTATGGCGAACTGGTGGAAAAGGCTGTCGAGTGCGACGAAAAAACCATGGAAAAATATCTGAGTGGTCAGGAAATATCTTTGGCCGAACTTAAGACCGCGATCAGAAAAGGCGTTATCGCCAATTCCATTTATCCGGTTTTATGCGGCACCGCTTTACAAAATATCGGGGTTCAATTAGTTTTGGACGCGGTTAACGAATATCTGCCGTCGCCTCTGGATGTTCCGGAAATCGAAGCGCTTGATGCTCGCGATCCCGATAAGAAAATAATTATTACCGCCGATGACGGCAAGCCGTTCGTCGGTCTGGCTTTTAAGATTGCGACCGATCCGTTTGTCGGCAAATTATGTTTTGTCCGCGTTTATCAGGGTGTCTTAGCCGCCGGTTCTTATGTGGTTAATTCTTCCAAGGGGAATAATAAGGAGAGAATCGGTCGTTTGGTTAGAATGCACGCCAATCATCGCGAAGAAATTAAAGAAATTTGCGCCGGCGATATCGCCGCGGTCATCGGTTTGAAAAATACGACGACCGGCAATACTTTATGCGATGAAAATGATCCGATTTTACTGGAATCCATTGTTTTCCCCGAACCGGTCATTAAGATCGCGGTCGAACCGAAAACCAAAGCCGATCAGGAAAAAATGGGCGTGGCTTTACAGCGTTTGGCGGAAGAAGATCCGACTTTTAGAGTGGAAACCGACGAAGAAACTAATCAGGTTTTGATTTCCGGTATGGGCGAATTGCATTTGGAAATTATCGTCGACCGGATGCGCCGAGAATTCGGCGTGGAAGCGAATGTCGGCAATCCGCAGGTTTCTTATCGGGAAACGATTACGAAAACAGCGGAAGCGGAAAACAAATATGTTAAGCAGTCCGGCGGCCGCGGTCAATACGGACATTGTTCCTTGCGTGTCGAGCCGCTCCCGGCCGGTTCTGGTTTTGAATTCGTGGATGAAGTCAAGGGCGGAGTCATTCCGCGCGAGTTTATTCCGGCGATTGAAAAGGGCGTTAAGGAAGCTTTGCTTTCCGGCGGCGTGGCCGGCTATCCGATTGTGGATGTTAAAGTGGCGGTTTTTTACGGTTCTTACCATGAAGTTGATTCTTCGGAAATCGCCTTTAAAATGGCGGCGATTTTCGCTTTCCGGGATGCCTGTCAGAAGGCCGGCTCGGTTCTTTTGGAGCCGATCATGAAAGTGGAAGTGACGACTCCGGAAGAATATATGGGGAACATTATCGGCGATTTAAGCAGTAAGCGCGGTCAGATTGAGGAAATGAGCGATCGGGCGAATATTAAAGTGGTCAAAGCGAAAGTTCCGCTTGCGGAAATGTTCGGCTATTCGACATCGCTCCGCTCCATGAGTCAGGGTCGCGCTAACTATACGATGGAATTTTCCCATTACGCCGAAGTGCCGAAAAATATTTTGGAAAGCATTAAAGAAAAGCAGGGTAAATAATTTTATGTTTTCTGAACAGTTCAAAAAAATTTTGAATTTGATAAAAAAGACCGGCGACCGGATGATTGTTTTTGATCCCGAGGCGCCGGACAGTTCCTACGTCGTCATGGACTTCGATCGTTACGCCGGAACTATGACCGGAGAGGATTTGGTTAATAAAAAATTGGTAGCTAATAATTTACCGGATGTTAAGGATTTTACAGATAATAACCAGGCGCCGGTTAAGAATATCGATAAAGGGGAAAATTTGACAGAAGAAGATTTAACTGATAAAATAAATCGCGAAATCTCGATATGGAAAAATCGTGATGATTTGGCTTTCTTGAGCGAGGAAAACAAGCCTAAAAAGGCCTGGCAGATTCCGCCGACAGTTAAAGACAAAGCCCAGGAAGTACAATAAGAAGTTGAGTAATTTTATTTTAATTTATAAATAATTTAATTTAGTTCGGCTGGTCTCCTTTATGGATTTATCCATTAGGGAAAAACCCCGGTAACGGGGGCCGTACAACAAAAACATGGCAGAAAAATTTGAACGCACAAAACCCCATGTTAACGTCGGTACTATCGGCCACGTTGACCATGGAAAAACCACTTTAACCGCCGCGATGTTGGCTGTTTTCAATGCCAAGGGCATGAAAGCTTCCAAGAAAGGCGTTAATGAAATCGATGCCGCTCCGGAAGAAAAGGAGAGAGGTATCACGATCGCGACCGCGCACGTGGAATATGAATCCGAAAAAAGACATTACGCGCACGTCGACTGTCCGGGTCACGCTGATTATGTTAAGAACATGATTACTGGCGCCGCGCAGATGGATGGGGCGATTTTAGTCGTGGCCGCCACTGATGGTCCGATGCCTCAGACCAGAGAGCACATATTATTGGCTCGCCAAGTCGGCGTTCCTTATATTATCGTCTTTTTAAACAAATGCGATATGGTGGAAGACAAGGAACTGATTGACCTGGTTGAAGAAGAAATTCGCGATTTACTCAAGAAATATGAATTCCCGGGCGACACTACTCCGATTATCAGAGGTAGCGCCTTGAAAGCCTTGGAAAATCCGACTGGTCCGGACGCGGAACCGCTTTTGAAATTAATGGAAACTTTGGATACTTATATCCCGGATCCGGTTCGCGATGTCGATCATCCTTACCTGATGCCGATTGAAGATATTTTCTCCATTGAAGGCCGCGGCACGGTAGTTACCGGCCGTATCGAAAGAGGTATCGTCAAGATTGGCGATGAAGTAGAAATCGTCGGCTTAATGGACACCAAGAAAACGACCGTTACTGGCATTGAAATGTTTAACAAATCTTTGGATCAGGGGCAGGCGGGAGATAACGCCGGCATCTTATTGCGCGGCACTAAGAAGAACGAAGTGGAACGCGGCCAGGTTTTATGTAAACCGGGTTCGATTACTCCGCATTCTGAATTTACCGCCGAAGTCTATATCTTATCTAAGGATGAAGGTGGACGTCATAAGCCGTTCTTCAACGGTTATAAACCGCAATTCTACTTTAAGACAACCGATGTTACCGGTGATATTTCCTTGCCGGCTGGCACGGAAATGGTTATGCCGGGCGATACCGCCAACTTAACCATTAAATTAATCGCTCCGGTCGCTTTGGAAGAGAAACAGAAATTCACCATTCGCGAAGGCGGCCGCACGGTCGGCGCCGCGGTAGTCACTAAGATTTTAAAGTAAGCGCTTAGGCCCGCTCTTTTAACTAAAGGGCGGGCTTGTAGTGTTTATTTCCAAACAATATAGTTTAGCTATTAACAATAATTATGTCCGAAAACAAAAAAGAAGAAAAAGATTTTAAACAACGGATCAGGATCAAGATCAAGGCGTTTGACCATAAGATCATCGACCAATCCACCAAGACCATTATTGAAACCATCGGACGCAGTGACGCCCAATTTTTCGGGCCGATTCCTTTACCGACGGAGAAGCGTAAGTATACGGTTAATCGTTCGACTTTTGTCCATAAGGACGCGCGGGATCAATACGAAATGCGGGTTCATAAACGGATGATTGATATTATCGATCCGACCGCCAAAACGATTGAAGATTTGACGAATTTAAACCTGCCGGCCGGGGTTGACGTAGAAATAAAAATGTAGTAGTATAAAAAGGTAAATTAAATTAACTGGTTTTTGCCTGAATAACTCTGTTTTTAAAGAAAGTGTTTAAGCGAAAATTAGTTAAATTTGGAGGTAAATCAGCGTAACAACTAAAATAAAAAATAAGAAATAGATTTATTTTTTTATCGTTTATTTTTAGAGCTGGTTTATAAGGCCAGTTTTTGTTTTATTAAAAGAGAAAGAGAAGAAATTTATGAAATTCATTTTAGGAAAAAAATTAAGCATGACCCAGATTTGGTCCGGCGACGAAGTTAAAGCGGTAACGCCGGTTTTAGCCGGTCCTTGCGTCATCACTCAGGTTAAGAACAAGGCCAAAGACGGTTACGAAGCTTTGCAACTGGCTTACGGAGAACGCCAAGAAAAAAATATCAATAAACCGCAACGGGGACATTTTAAAAAAACCGGAGTTAAACCGGCGCATGTTCGGGAATTTCGAACTGAAACGGCTGATTTTAAAGAAGGTGATATCGTCAGCGTGGAAACATTTGTCGTCGGTGACGTCGTTAACGCGACCGGAACCTCTAAAGGCAAAGGTTTCCAGGGTGTAGTCAAACGTCATCATTTTCACGGATTCCGAAAGACTCACGGCAATAAAGATCAGGAAAGAATGCCCGGTTCCATCGGTGCGAAAGGCCCGGCGCATGTTTTTAAAGGAACGCGCATGGGCGGCCGAATGGGCGGAGAACGGGTCACAACCACTAATTTAAAAATAGCGGCGATTGACGCCGAGAAAAATATTTTATTCGTGGCCGGAGCGGTTCCGGGAGCGATTAACGGTTTTATCATGATTGCCGGTCAGGGCGATTTAAAAGTCAATTTGAAGAAAGATGCTTCGGTCAAGACGGAAGAGATTCAGGACAAGCCGGTGGAAGTTATAGCTGACGCCGAGGGTGGCCAGACTAAAGCGGAAGAAAATAATTCATAAAAATATGTCATTAAAGATAAAAGTTTATAATCAAACCGCCACCGCCGTTAAAGATTTGGAATTGAACGCCGAAATTTTTGGCGTTAAACCGAATAACGAACTCTTACATCAGGCGTTGGTCGCGGCGCAAGCAAATGCCCGTCAGGTACTGGCCGATACTAAAGATCGGAGCGAAGTTTCCGGCGGCGGCAAAAAACCGTGGAAACAAAAGGGAACCGGCCGGGCGCGCGTCGGCAGTAGTCGCTCTCCTATTTGGATTGGCGGCGGCGTTACTTTCGGTCCGACTAAAGACCGCAATTTTAAACAGAAGATAAATCAGAAAATGAAACAGAAAGCTTTATTTATGGCTTTGTCCGATAAAGTGATTACCGAAGCGCTCGTTGTTTTGGATAATTTGGAGTTCGCGGAGTATAAAACCAAGAAATTTGCCGCGATGTTAAGCGCTTTGGAAAAAAATGTTTTACATAATGAGCGGCGCAATATTTTAATTATCAGCAACACTAAAGATAAAAAAACTCAGTATTCCGGCCGCAATCTTCCGGGCGTTAAAATAATCAATTTGGAAAATATCAATCTGTTGGATTTATTGAATTATAAAAATTTATTGGTAACGGAAAACGCGGTTAAAGCTTTAACCGATCGTTACGGTAAAAAAGCAAAGTAATCATATGGCTTTATTCGGAAATAAAAAAAATACGGAAGATAAGAAAAAACCCGCGGTGAAAGCGCCGGCTAAAAAGGTAGCGGCGGTATCCATGCAGGATTTATATAATGAAAGCGGTTCGACCGTTAAGACCGCGGCGACGCCGATTTTGTCTTCCGCCGCCGGCCAATCCGGTTCCGTCCAGGTCTTGCTCAAACCGGTTATCACGGAAAAGGCGACCAATTTAACGGCGGAAAATAAATATGTCTTTGCTGTTTCTCCGGAAGCTAATAAGATTTCCGTGGCCAAAGCGGTCAAGGCGATTTACGGCGTGACGCCGATTAAAGTTAACTTGATTAATATTTCCGGGAAAAAAGTGGCGCGCGGCCGGGTTCGTGGCGTTAGAAGCGATCGCCGCAAAGCGATTGTGACCTTGAAAGCGGGCGAAGCCATTAAGATCTACGAAGGCGTTTAATTTTTAAATTTTTCAACTTTTAATTATCCATATGGGCATTAAAAAAGTAAAAGCGAATACTCCGGGAAGAAGAGAGGCGACTTTCGATGATTTTAAAGATCTGACCAAATACGAACCGGAAAAAAGATTAGTAATCATCAAGAAAAGACGCGGCGGCCGAAACGCCACCGGTAAGATTACCGTTCGCCATCGCGGCGGCGGCGCCAAACGTTATATCCGCTTGGTTGATTTTAAACGTGATAAATTCGATGTCCCGGCGGTAGTGGCGGCGATTGAATATGATCCGAACCGCGGCGCGCGCCTGGCTCTGCTTAATTATTCCGACGGAAACAAAAGATATATTGTCGCTCCCGACGGTCTGAATGTCGGCGATCAAGTCGTCAGTTCTAAAAATTTGGTAGAAATAAAAGTCGGCAATTCTTTGCCTTTGCAGTTTATTCCGGCCGGAATGCCGGTCAGTTGCGTTGAATTGGAACCGGGGCAGGGCGCGAAAATCGCCCGCGGCGCCGGCAATGTTATTTATGTCATGGGCGTAGAGGGAAAATACGCGCAGTTGAAGATGCCTTCCGGTGAAGTTCGTTTGGTGAAGAAAGAATGTTTGTGTACTGTCGGTCGGGTAAGCAACCCGGATCACCGTCATATTTCTTTAGGTAAAGCCGGTCGCAGTCGCCATTTAGGCATTCGTCCGACCGTTCGCGGTACGGCTATGAATCCGGTTGATCATCCACACGGCGGCGGTGAAGGCAAACAGCCGATCGGTTTACGCCATCCGAAGACGATGTGGGGCAAACCGGCGTTGGGAGTTAAGACCAGAAAGAAACGCCGTTCCAATCGTTTAATAATTAAAAGAAGAGCGAAACGAAAATAATTTTTAACTACTATGTCCAGAAGTTTAAAAAAGGGACCATATATCAATCTGCGTCTCCTGAATAAAATAAAAAATTTAAAACCGGGCGACAAGACCATAATTAAAGTTTGGGACCGGGCGGCGACGATTACTCCAGAAATGGTCGGGTTTACTCTTGGCGTGCATAACGGCAAGACGCATTTACCGATTTACATCGTGGAAAATATGGTCGGCCATCGTCTGGGTGAATTTTCACCGACGCGTAAATTTTTGGGTCATGGCGGCAAAATGGCCAAATCGCAGACGGCGGACGCTAAAAAATAATTTAAGTTTACCAATATGGAAGTAAAAGCCAGTTTAAAACATTTGAGAATGTCGCCGCGAAAAATTCGTCTGGTGATTGACGTTATCCGTAAAATGCCGGTGACGGCCGCTTTGGATCAGTTAAGATTCATTAATAAGTTAGCGGCGGAACCGCTGGCGAAGCTGATTAAATCAGCGATTGCTAACGCGGAAAACACCTTTAACCTGCAACGCGACAATTTATATATCAAAGAAATCCGTTCCGACGAGGGCGTGATGTTGAAGCGCTGGATGCCCCGCGCTCACGGTCGGGCCACTTCTATCCGAAAACGCGGTTGTCATGTTTATTTGGTTTTGGCGGAGATTAAAGTGAGCGGCCAGACGGCTAAAAAAGTGGTTAAGATCGCCGATCCGGTGAAACTGGAAAAACTTGCTCAAGACGGAGAGAAAGCGTTGGCGAAAACCGTTAAGGCTAAGAAAGAAAGTAAAGATGCTAAAGCTAAGGAACTGACTGCCGAAAAAGGGAAGGAAATCGTCGATCCGCGGATGGAAGGCCATCACGCGCACGCCAAGATCGAAGGCGGCAAAGGTTTTTCGGGAAAAATGTTCAGACGGAAGTCGGGTTAATAATTTTCATTATTTATAATCGCAATACATATGGGCAAAAAAGTTAATCCAAAAATCATGCGCATGGGCATCATCAAGACTTGGCCGTCTTTATGGTTTGAAACCGGCGATAAATACGTGAAGAATATCCGGCAGGATATCGGTGTCCGCAAGTATATGATTAGAGAATTCAAGGAAGCGGGAATCGATAAAGTGGAAATCATCCGCAGTATCAATAAAATGGAAATAAACATTACGACTGCCAAACCGGGCTTGATTATCGGCCGCGGCGGCAACGGCGCGGAAGAGTTGAAGAAAAAACTGCATGATAAGTTTTTGAAAAATTTCCGGATGAATGAAATCAATTTAAATATCAAGGAATTTAACCGCCCGAATTTAAGCGCGCAGATTATGGTTCAGGGCATGATTTTAGAGATAGAAAAAAGACTGCCGTTTCGGAAAGTGATGAAACAGGCATTGGGTAAGATCGAACGAGCCGGAGCCTTAGGCGCGAAAATCCTGATTGCTGGCCGCTTGAACGGCGCGGAAATCGCCCGGGACGAAAAATTAGTCTGGGGGAAAGTGCCGTTACAGACTTTGCGCGCGGATATTGATTACGCCCGCGGCGCGGCTCATACCACTTACGGCGCCATCGGCATCAAGGTTTGGATTTATAAGGGCGAGGTTTTTGAAAAAGATAAAACCGCCAAAGGCGAAGTGATCGCCGAATAATTATTCAATCATTAGATTAGACCAAAGATATGTTAATGCCCAAGAAAACTAAATGGAGAAAAGACCAGAAGCGCCGGCGCGGCGGTAAAGCCAGCCGCCAGTTGGATTTAAGCTTCGGCAGTTACGGTTTGAAAAGTTTGACCGCTTGCTGGGTTTCTTCACGCCAAATCGAAGCGGCGCGCCGCGTCTTGACCAAATTCGTCAATAAAGGCGGCAAGATTTGGATTCGGATTTTTCCGGATAAGCCGGTGACGGCTCATGGCGGTGAAATTCCAATGGGTAAAGGCAAAGGCGCCGTTGACTATTATGTCGCGATCGTCAAGCCGGGCATGGTTTTATTCGAAATGGAAGGCATTGACCGGGAAACCGCCAAAAAAGCGTTGGAACTGTGCGGTCACAAACTGCCCATTAAATCCCAATTTATCAGTAAAGAATAAATATCTATATGGAATTCAAAGAATTAAATACCAAGGATCCTAAGGAACTGAAAAAAATGTTGGCGTCCGGCCGCGAAAAGCTCCGCGAACTTCGTTTTAAAGATTCTAACAAACAGTTGAAGAATATTCGGGAAATCAGAGCCAACCGGCAGATGGTCGCTCAAATTTTAACTATCTTAAATAAGCAAAAATAATATGACCGCTCCTAAAGCCAAATCCGCCGTCAAACCACAGTCTAAACCGGAGGTAATCAACCGCCAGTTTAACGGCGTGGTGGTCAGCGATAAAAACGACAAGACGATTGTGGTTAAAGTTGAAACCGTCAAGAAACATCCTAAATATCAGAAACGCTATATTGTCAGTCGCCGCTATAAAGTTCATGATGAAAAAAATCAGTATCAGGTCGGCGATCAGGTCGTTTTTGTGGAATGTCGCCCGTTGAGTAAGGATAAGCGCTGGCGGGTTATCAAGTAAGAAACCCCTAATTTCAATAATTATATGGTTCAAGTACAAACTTATTTAAAAGTAGCCGACAACTCCGGCGCCAAGGAAGCGCAATGCATCCGGGTTCTGGGAGGATATAAAAGACGTTACGGACACGTCGGCGATATTATAGTCATAGCGATTAAATCCGCCGCGCCGCACGCCGCCGTAAAAAAGGGGGATGTGGCCAAAGCGGTGATCGTCCGCACCAGAAAAGAAATCAGACGTCCGGACGGTTCTTATGTTCGTTTTGACGATAATGCCTGCGTAATTATCAATGACGCGGAAAAGAAAGAACCGAAAGGAACGCGTATTTTCGGACCGGTGGCCAGAGAAATAAGAAAGGCTGGTTTTACGAAGATTGCCTCTTTGGCGCCCGAAGTTTTATAATTTTTTCAAGTTGGCCAATCATATGAATATCAAAAAGAACGATAAAGTAAAAATCCTGACCGGCAAAGACAAGGGAAAAACCGGCAAAGTTTTGCAGGTTTTGCCCGCCAATCCGCCCGCCGGCGGAAGAGTGAGTGTTGAAGGCTTGAATTTGCTGATTAAGCATTTACGGCCACGCAAAAGCGGCGAAAAAGGACAACGGATAGAATTTCCGGCTTTTATGGATGCTACTAATCTGGCTTTAGTCTGTCCGAAATGCGGCCGCGCCACTCGCGTCGGTTTCAAATTAGTCAAAGTGGAAGGGAAGAAAGCCAAAAAATTTCGGGTTTGCCGGAAATGTCAGGAAACCATTGAGTAATTAATTGAATGATTATCAATATGAGATTAAAAGAAAAATATCAAAAACAGATAGTGCCGAAAATAAAGGAAAATTTAGGCCTGAAGAATAATATGCTGGTTCCGCGTTTGACCAAAGTGGTTTTAAACGCCGGTTTCGGCCGCCATACCAAAGAAAAAGAATTCGCGACCAGCGTGGAAAAAGGCTTGAATAAAATTACCGGTCAGAAATCGGTTTTTACCAAGGCTAAAAAATCAATTTCCGCTTTTAAAATCAGAGAAGGCCAGGTAATCGGCGCTAAAGTAACTCTACGCGGCCACCGGATGTATGACTTTGTCGAGAAATTGGTCAATATCACTTTTCCGCGCGTGCGCGATTTCCGCGGCTTGAGCGAAAAAGCGATGGACAGAAACGGCAATTTAACTATCGGTTTTAAAGACTATACTTGTTTTCCGGAAATTCGCGCCGAAGAAGTTGATAATGCTTTCGGTTTGGAAGTTTGTCTGAGCACCAGCGCGAAGAATCGCGAGGCAGGATCGGAATTGTTCCGCTTGCTGGGTTTTCCTTTTAAAAAAGACAGCAAATAATTTAAATACTATGGCAAGAACTGCATTAATCGTCAAAGCGAAGAGAAAACCGAAATTTTCCACGCGGAAAATAAATCGGTGCTGGCGTTGCGGCCGCAATCACGGCTTCATGCGCGATTTTAAATTATGCCGCATCTGTTTCCGGGAGCTGGCCGATAACGGCGATTTGCCGGGAATCAGAAAGTCCAGCTGGTAAATATAATTAAGATAACTCAAAAATATGATGGATCCCATCGCAGACATGTTTACAAGGATTAGAAACGCTTCCGCCGTCAAAAAAGCGGAGCTGGTTTTACCTTTGAGCAAATTAAAATACGAAATCGCCAAGATTTTGGAAACCGAGGGCTGGATAAAAAAGGCGACAATCGTTCCCGGCGGTTTGAATAACCGGCGCAATAATTTTGACGAACTGCAGATTCAGCTCAAATACCGTAAGAACGGTAAGCCGCAGATCAGTTCTATCCAGAAAATAAGCAAACCGGGTTTGCGGATTTATGTTTCCAAAGATGAAATTCCGACTGTCCTGAATAATTTTGGATTTGCGATCATTTCCACCTCTCAGGGTTTGATGACGAATAAAGAAGCTAAGAAACAGAAAATCGGCGGGGAAGTTATCGGTGAAATATTTTAATTATCTATTCATACTACTTATATGTCACGTTTAGGAAAATTACCGATTAAATTAAGCGCCGGAGTCAGCGCCACCGTCTCCGACCGGGAGATAACTTTTAAGGGACCGAAAGGTGAATTACACCTGACCCTCAGCCCGTTAATCGAAGTTAAGGTGGAGAATAATGAAATTTTAATGGCGCCCCGCGATCGCCAGGAGAAAAACGCCAGCGCTATCTGGGGACTGACTTGGAGTTTGGTCAGGAATTCCGTGGAAGGCGTTAGCCAGGGTTTTGTCAGAAAACTGGAAATAAACGGTGTCGGCTATCGCGCCGCGGCCGCCGCCGGAAAATTAAATATGAGTCTGGGCTTTTCCCATCCGGTGGAATTTAAATTGCCGCAGGGAATCACCGCGACGGTCGAAGGTAATATCATTACTCTCTTCGGCGCCGATAAAGTTCTGATCGGCGAAACCGCCGCCCAAATCAGAAAAATCAGAAAACCGGAGCCGTATAAGGGTAAGGGCGTGAAATATGTCGATGAAGTCATAAGACGCAAAGCCGGTAAAGCGGCCGCTAAAGGAAAATAAATCAGCTTGTTAAGAATTTTAATCATATGGATAAAATCAAGGAAAAAATACAAAGGCAGGCTCGCCGGCACGATCGTGTCCGCGCCAAAGTCTCCGGCACCGCTGTTCGCCCCCGTTTAAGCGTTTTTCGCTCCAATCGGGCGATGTTCTTGCAATTAATTGATGATTTTACTGGCCAAACCTTAGTTAGTGCCGCCGCCAAAGAAATCAAAAAGACCGCTGGTAAGATTGATTTGGGCAAGGAACTCGGCAAATTAATAGCGGAGAAGGCGAAAGCCAAAAAAATAACCAAGGTCACTTTTGACCGGGGCGCTTATAAATACCACGGTCGCGTCAAGGCGGTCGCCGACGGCGCGCGCGAAGGCGGATTGGAATTTTAAACCGTTTAGAGAGATAATTTTAATGAGAATATAATCTAAGAAATATGTCTGAAGATAAAAAAATCAAACCGGAGCCGAAGACCGCCGCTACCCCTTCTCAGGGCGCGGCTGAAACCGTGGCTAAGGATTTATACGGCAATCAATCCGCCGGTCGGAGAAATGGCGGACGAGACGGCGGACGCGGCCCTAGACGCGGCGGACGTGATGATCGACCGAAAGACGATATGGAACAGCGGATTCTGGAAGTGGCCAGAGTAACGCGCGTTATGGCCGGCGGCAAAAGAATGAACTTCCGCGCTTGTGTCGCCTTAGGCGACCGAAAAGGCAGTGTCGGTATCGGTCTGGGCAAAGGCGCCGATGTTACTATGGCGGTCAATAAAGCCGTCAATCGGGCCAAAAAGAATATGGTCAGCGTGCCGACGGTTAATGAAACTATCCCGCATGCCGTTTTACAGAAGATGGGCGCGGCGCGGGTGATGCTTAAACCGGCTAAAAAAGGCCGCGGCGTTATCGCCGGCGGGGTGACTCGCGTCATTTTGGAATTATCCGGTGTCAAAAATATAACCAGCAAGACTTTGGGTTCAAAAAATAAAATCAATAACGCCCGTTGTACGATTGAAGCGTTAAAAGCTCTTCGTCCGGCGGAAACGAAGGGAAAATAATTATATGTTATCACTCAATACGATCAAAAAAGCGAAAGGCAGCGCCAAAAAAAATAAACGCGTCGGCCGCGGTAACGCTTCCGGACACGGTACTTACAGTACTCGCGGTTTAAAGGGACAGAAGTCGCGTTCCGGCGTTTCCGGTTTGAAACGTTTGGGTATGCGTCCGCAATTATTACAGATTCCTAAATCCCGCGGTTTTCGTTCTTTGAACGAGAAGAACCAGGTAGTCGGCGTTAAGACCATTAACGCTAATTTCAAAGACGGAGAAACGGTTAACCCGACGGCTTTGTTCGAGAAAAAATTGATCGCTTCGGCCTCTTCGCCCGTAAAGATTTTAGGCAAGGAAAAGTTGACGGTTAAGGTTAAATTCGAGAAAATAAAAATGAGCGAAGGCGTGAAGAAGCAGTTATAACTTGCAATTAAATTTATGTTCGATAAATTAGAACAGATTTGGAAAGCCAAAGATTTAAGAAACAGCATCCTTTTTGTTTTAGGGATGCTGGTCATCTTTCGGATTTGCGCCCATATTCCGGTTCCGGGAGTGGACACGCTGGCTTTAAAGAATCTGTTCGCCTCCAACCAGATCCTCGGCCTGATGAATCTGTTCTCCGGCGGCGGAATGGAGAATTTTTCAATCGTCATGATGGGTGTCGCTCCTTACATCACCGCCTCCATTATCTTTCAGCTTCTGGGGATGATTGTTCCGCAAGTCGAAGAGATGCAGAAAGAAGAGTCCGGACGGCAGAAGATAAATATGTGGACACGTTGGCTAACCATACCCTTAGGTGCTTTACAGGCCTATGGCATGATTACTTTATTGCGCCGCGGTTCGTCCGCTATTTTAGGTAATATCAGCGTTTTGGATTTTAGTGTCATGATTATAACCATTACCGCCGGTTCCATTTTCTTGATGTGGATCGGGGAACTGATTTCCGAGAAGAAGGTCGGTAACGGAATTTCCTTAATTATTTTCGCCGGTATCGTCGCCGCTCTGCCGCAGATGGTTCAGCAGGTTCTGGTTACTTTTGATCAGACGCAGTTGTTTATGTTGATCGGTTTCGTGGTTATCGCCGTTATCACTGTCGTTGGAGTAGTAATTATCAACGAAGGCCAGAGAAACGTACCGGTACAATACGCCCGTCAGATTCGCGGCAACCGCACTTCTGGCGGCACCAGCACTCACTTACCTCTGCGCGTTAATATGGCCGGGGTTATTCCGATTATCTTTGCGATTTCCGTAGTCCTGTTCCCGTCGATGATCGCGCAATTTTTAATCCACGCAAAAACCGCTTGGATCGCCAACGCGGCGAACGGCACCATCAACTTGTTCAATAATCAGCTGTTTTACGGTATCGTTTATTTCGTCCTGGTCTTTGCTTTTACTTATTTTTATACGGAAGTTATTTTCCATCCAGCGCAAATCGCCGAGAATTTGCAGAAACAGGGAGGATTTATCCCGGGTATCCGGCCGGGCAAGACGACCGAACAGTACCTGTCGAATACGACTCATAAGATTATTTTGGTCGGCGCCTTATTTTTGGGCATCATTGCGGTCTTGCCTCTCTTTATGCGCTACTTTACCGGCGTCCAGGCTTTCGCCATTGGCGGTACGAGTTTATTAATCGTGGTTTCCGTGGTTATTGAGACCGTCAAGCAGATTGAAGCCCAGCTGACGATGCGGGAATACGACGGGATATAATTAATATATTTAGCTAATATAAAATAGGAAAGCCGGCTTTATAGTCGGCTTTTTTTGTGATATAATAAATTATATATGGACTTCAAAGACGTTACCAAAAATTTAAAAGACCAAACCGATTACCGGCTGAGTCAGCGGCTGGAAGAAATGATGCGCGTCAATCCTAATTTTAAAAATCTGGATGCGGGCAATCGCGAACTGATTTTTGATTTATTGAAAAAATATAAAGATAAAGCACGGCGCGGTTTAAAGACTTCCGGCTACACGGTACGCGAGGATATGTATCATTTATATCAGAACCGTTTAAAATTGAAATTAACCGAACGCGATCTGGATCAGATTAGGGAACTGCTGGAAAGTTTTAAAGCGAATTAATTATATTATATGGATATCAGAAAATTATCCGGCATCGGCCTGAACGAAAAATTTTCTTCCCGCCTGACGGCGGCGACCAAATATACCAGCCTGCGCGATAAGGCGGGTAGTATTTCCAAAATCATCAAAACGGCCGCCGGAGGCAGAGGATTCAACAGCCAACGGGCCTGGGAAAAAATAAAAAGTTCGGAGAAAGATTTGAACTGGGAACAGAAACGGGATGTCCAGCAGATTCTTAAACACTTGGAAAAAAGCGCGGCGCAGGCGGCAATCAAGCGGCCGGAAATGTTAGACAGTAAGCCGAAAAGTGTCGTCGCTTCCGATTATCGCGTCAATCGCGCGGCCGTGGCCAGAGCGGAAAAGAATTACGAACAGATGAAAAGTAATCTGGGAACGAGCCAGGCGGCCAAGAGAATTCAGGAGAAAGCTTACGCGGACTGGCAGGAAGCGAAAAATAAACTCGACGGCGGAGAGAAGATTGGTCGAGGGTTGCCAGAAAGAAAAGTACCGGGAGTAAGAATCGTGAGAGCGGATATGACCGAAGGCGAAAAACCATATAGCGGCTTATCCCGTCCGCCGGCCAGTTCGCTTACTAGCCTTAAATAATTTATGTTTGATATTTTTATAATCGTTGTCGGCTTGTGTTTGTTTGAAATTATCAGTAGTGTCGATAACGCCGTAATTAACGCCAATATTCTTAAGACCATGCCGGAGAAATACCGGAAGATTTTTTTGTTCTGGGGATTGTTGTTTGCGGTCTTCGTGGTTCGCGGCGTTTTGCCGTTTATCATCGTCTGGATCGCCAATCCGGATCTCGGCTTAGTTCAGGTCGTTACCGCGACTTTCTCCGGCAGTCCGGAAATCAGGGAATATCTCGAATCCTCCAAGCCGCTGTTATTGTTAGGCGGCGGAATCTATCTGTTTTTTGTATTTTTATCCTGGCTGTTTTTGGAAGAAAAGAAATATGCTTTTTTGGTCGAAGGTTTTATTCATCGCCAGGGAGTTTGGTTTTACGCGCTTGCCTCTATTTTGACTACGGCCGTCGTCTATTTTTCCTTGCGAGAAAATCCGACCTTGGCGCTGGCGGCGACGATCGGCGTTTCCGCCTTTTTTATTACCGACGGCTTCAAAAAAAACGCGGAATCTCAGGAGAAGAAATTATTAAGTCCGGCGATGGGCGCCTGGAGTAAAATATTGTACCTGGAAATTCTGGATGCTTCTTTTTCCATCGACGGCGTCATCGGTGCTTTCGCTTTTACCATCAGTGTACCGCTCATCATTTTAGGCAACGGTTTGGGTGCTTTCGTCGTCCGCGAGCTGACGATTAGAGGAATTGATCTGATTACTAAATTCGCTTATTTGAAAAACGGCGCGATGTACGCCATCGGCATATTGGGCGCAATCATGATTTTGGAAAGCTTCGGCCGCGAGTTTCCTTTTTGGCTGGCGCCGGCGGCGATGGTCTTGCTGTTAGGTTTTTTCTTGTTTCTTTCGATGCGCGCCAATAAGAGAGACCGGGCGGTGCTGAAACCGGTTTAATTTTTTAAATTTTTATTATGATTTATATAAAATCCGCGGCGGAAATTAGAATTATTAAAGAGGGTGGCCGGCGTCTGGCCGCTATTTTGGCCCGTCTTTTAAAAGAGGTTAAGCCAGGAGTCGCCACTGAGTATCTGGAAGATCTGGCTAATGAATTGATAGAAAAAACCGGCGGCCGTTCGGCTTTCAAAAATTATCCTATGGGCCACGGCCTGTTTTTTCCTTCGACGCTCTGCGTTTCCATCAACGACGAAGTGGTCCACGGTGCTTCTTTGCCTTCTCGTTTTATAAAGAATGGCGATATCGTCGATTTGGATATCGGCATGGAATGGCCGGTCACTGCGGAATTGCGGGCGAAATTTAAAGCGCCGTTTAATTCTCATTCTAAACAAGGCGGATTTTTTACGGATATGTGCGCGACGGTCGGCGCCGGGAAAATCAGTTCCGAGGCTAAGAAGCTGATTGCTAATTCCCGCAAATGCCTGGATTTGGCGATTAAAGCCGCGAAGCCGGGCCAGACGATTAACGACATTGCGCGAGCTGTTTCGACCTGCGCGGAAAGCCGGGGTTATGGCGTCGTCCGCGATCTGGTCGGTCATGGCGTCGGTTATTTCGCCCATGAAAAACCGGATGTTTTTAATTTTGAAATCGCCGAGAAGTCGCCGGAAAACGTGGTTCTGAAACCGGGCATGGTTATCGCCATTGAGCCGATGATTAATGCGGGCGATTGGCGCGTGGATATGGCCGCTAACGATTTCACGGTTATTACCGCCGATGGCTCTTTGAGCGCGCATTTTGAACATACGGTGGCGATTACGGAAAAAGGGTGCGATATTTTAACCAAGTAATTATGGAAACTATTAAAAAATATCTGGGCGTCGATTGGGGAGAAAAACGCATCGGGTTGGCGACCGCCGACAGCGAAGTCTCTTTGGCTTTGCCGCTTAAAACTGTCGGGAGTTTGGCGGAAGTTTTAAATGTTATTAAAGAAGAAGAAACTGATATTATAGTTTTAGGTAGCCCCAAGAAAATGAGCGGGGAGGCGGCCGACAATCCGTTGTGGCTTGATTTTGTCAAACAACTAAGAGAACTTTCCGGAAAGCGGGTGGAACTCGTGGACGAACGTTTGAGCAGTCTGGCGGCGGATGCGCTGGCTGGAGAAGAGGCGGAAAAAGCGGGCCGCGATGAAATTGCCGCTACCTTGATCTTGCAAGATTATTTGGATTGTAATTAAAGCTATGGACGAGACCAGAAATACACCGGCGCTTGTCTTGAATCGCCGTTCCTATCGCGAATATGACAGCCTGGTGACGGTCTTTACTCTTCATTCCGGCAAATTGAACTTATTGGCGCGCGGTACGAAAAAAACGCAATCTAAGTTGGCCGGGCATATTGAACCGCTGACTCTGGCCGATATTCTGATCGTTCGCGGCAAGGGGTATGATTATATCGCCAGCGCCATCACCCGCGACGCTTATCCGGAAATCCGCAACGATTTAAATAAACTATATTATGCCGGCCGCGCTTTGAATATTTTTTCGCGACTGGTTAAGGACGGCCAGGCGGATAAGAATCTCTTTTTTTTGTTGGCGGACTGGTTATCGTCTCTGGATAAGTTGCCGCCCGCGCCGCCGGAATTGGCGCCGGAAAAAGGTGAATTGTTATTGGCTTTTTTTATTCTCAAACTTCTCCTCGGTCTGGGATATAAGCCGGAAATGAAGAATTGCCTGCGTTGCGGCCGGCCAATCAAACCGGGCGGTAATTATTTCGACCTGAAAAACGGCGGTTTGGTCGATTCTCACTGTGGGGCGGCGGAACGCCCGGAAGCCGATTACCAAGTTAATAATTTTTTGACAATTTCTGACGATTGTGTTAAGTTAATACGTTACTTACTTAATAATAACAACTGGAGTATCAAAGCGTCTCCGGCGGTTATCAAAGAAATTAGTAAAATTATCAGTTCTTTTATCACTTTTATTTAAGTCGAGAAGGAGGCTCGGTAGTATGTGTCAGTATTTGATTAAAAGTTCGGAAATATCCTTGCCCGTCGATGACGGCCTGGGATTTGATTTTGTCTATAAGAGGGCACAGAATTTGTTAACGGTTTTTCCCGGCATCGTTATCTTTTTCATTGATGACGATGACCGACTGAAAGTCTGCGACACTCAAGTTAGTCCGATTGGCGGGATAATAGGTTTTTCGCGCTATGCGGAATTATGGCGGAAAGCCAGCCACGAACACAAGTGGCGGCAGAGCGGCCAGAAAGCCAAAAGGTGCTTGAAAATCAAAGTAACAAAGAACTGAAATTCAGTTCTTTTTTTCTTGCTAAAATTCCTAAAATCGGTTAAAATCTAAACATAAAAACAGTTAAATTTTTTATAAATTCAAACTTAAAAGGGGCTTAAAATTAATTTAGTTATATGTCAAGGATTTTGATAGCCAACGCTAAAAAACAGGAAACCGGGGAAGTGACCGTCGCCGGTTTCGCGCGCAATATCAGGGCTCATAAGGGGCTTGTTTTTGTAGATTTACATGATATTTCCGGCGCCATGCAGATTGTTTTCGTGGAAGGGCAGGGCGGATATGAAATCGCGGAGCAATTGACTCTGGAAAGCGTAATCGAAGTGACGGGAAATCTGCAGGCCAAGCCGACCAAGAAGAACGATCCTAATCCGGTTAAGGATTTCGAACTAGCGGCCGCGGGCGCGCGTCTGTTTTCTCTGGCCGACGAAAATTTACCGATTCCGGTTTTAACCAAAGGCGATAACGAAGCGAATCTGGAAAATCGCCTGGATTGGCGCTGGCTGGATTTGCGGCCGGAAGAACATCAATTGATTTTTAAGGTTTGGACCAAACTGGAAGAAGGCTGTCGGGAATATTGGAGCCGCAATAATTTTATCCAGATTTATACCCCGTGTTTTATGAGCACTTCTTCGGAAACCGGCTCGGAAGTTTTTGAAGTAAAATATTTTGAGCGCCAGGCCTATTTGGCCCAGTCGCCGCAATTTTATAAGCAGATGGCGATGGCGTCCGGTCTGGAAAAAGTTTTTATGGTGGGAACGGTTTTTCGCGCCGAACCGTCTTTTACTTCCCGCCACGTAACCGAATTTACCGGCTGGGATATGGAAATATCTTATATTGATTACCGGGAGCTGATGTCGGCCGAAGAAGATTTGCTGATGGCCGGCTTTAAAAAGGTCAAAGAAGATTTGAAGATTGATATCGAAGTACCGGCCAAACCCTTTCCGAAAATAACTCTGGCCGAAGCTAAAGAGAAATTGAAAGCCGCCGGTATAAAAAGCGAAAAAGATTATGATTTTTCCACGGAAGAAGAAAAAGAACTGGGGGCGATGATTAAGAAAGAAACCGGGCATGATTTTGTGTTTGTGACCGATTATCCGATTGCGGCGCGGCCTTTTTATCATCTGCGCCACGAAGATAACCCGAAACTTACTAAAAGTTTTGATTTGCTATATCGCGGTTTAGAAATTACGACTGGTTCTCAGCGTGAGCATCGGATTGAAATTTTGGAGAAACAAGCCGTGGAGAAGGGAATGAACCGGGAAGAATTGAAAGATTATTTAAATTTTTTCCGTTATGGCTGTCCGGGGCATAGCGGCATCGGTATGGGACCGGGTCGGATTGTAATGAAAATGTTAGGTTTAAATAATATTAAAGAAGCATGTTTTCTGCCGCGGGACGTGAAAAGATTGACGCCGTAATTTTTTATCAATATGTCTTACATTTTAATTAAATCACTTTATAAAGATTCGGCCGCTTACCTAAATAAAAAGATTTCTGTCGCCGGCTGGGTGCGCACCGCGCGTTCTTCCAAGGATTTCGGATTCATCGAATTGAATGACGGTTCATTTTTCAAAGGATTGCAGATTGTTTTCGGATCGGATTTGAATAATTTTTCGGCCGTCGAAAATATCGCCGTCGGTTCGTCTTTGGAGATAGAGGGTGAACTCGTAAAATCGCCGGCCGCCGGCCAGGCCTTCGAACTTAAGGCGGCGAAAATCACGATAATCAACGAAGCCCCGGCGGACTATCCTCTTCAGAAAAAAAAGCACAGTTTTGAATTTTTACGCACGATCGCGCATCTGCGCGGCCGGAGCAATACTTTTTCCGCTGTTTTCCGTTTACGCTCGGCTTTATCTTTCGCCATTCATAAATTTTTCAATGAAGAAGGTTTCAGTTATATCCATACCCCGATTATTTCCACGAGCGACTGCGAAGGCGCGGGCGAAATGTTTCAGGTAACGACGCTGGATTTGAAAAATACGCCCCGAGACGCGAAAGGGGAAATAAATTACGCCGAAGACTTTTTCGGCAAGAAAGCGGGTCTGACGGTCAGCGGCCAACTTAACGCCGAAGCGCTGGTAATGGGACTCAATAAAGTTTATACTTTCGGGCCGACTTTCCGCGCCGAGAATTCCAATACGACCCGGCACGCTTCGGAATTCTGGATGATGGAACCGGAAATGGCTTTTGCCGATATCAACGACGATATGGCGCTGGCGGAAAAGATGCTGAAATATCTGATTGCCTACGTTATTAAAGAATTACCGGAAGAAATGGAATTCTTCAATAAGTTCATTGATCCGGGAATCAGTGAGCGCTTGAACAATATTTTAAATTCCGATTTCGGCCGTGTCACTTATACCGAAGCGATTTCCATTCTGGAAAAATCCGGCGAGAAATTTATTTATCCGGTAAAATGGGGAATCGATCTGCAGACCGAACATGAGAGATATCTAACCGATAAGGTTTATCAGAAACCGGTGTTTGTTATCAATTATCCCAAAGATATCAAAGCCTTTTATATGCGCTTAAATGAAGACGGCCAGACCGTGGCGGCGATGGATCTGCTCGCGCCGGGTATCGGCGAAATCATCGGCGGCAGTCAGAGGGAGGAACGTCTGGAAAATCTGGAAAAGAGGATGACGGAAATGGGGCTGAAGAAAGAAGACTATGCTTGGTATTTGGATTTGCGGAAGTTTGGTTCCGTACCTCACGCTGGCTTCGGCTTGGGTTTTGAACGCCTGATTATGTATCTTTCCGGTATGGCCAATATCCGCGACGTGATTCCGTTTCCGCGGACGCCAAAACAGGCCGAATTTTAAAATATGCCAGAAATCCCCATGGGAATAATTTCTTTTTTTATAATTTTGCCTTTACCGGCGCTTTTGATAATCTCCATTATCCTGGCGATCCGCGACGGCAACCATAATCATATGAACAATCCGCACAACGCCAAGTATGCTTTTTATTATCTCCTGTCTTTAGCCGCGCTCATTTTTACGGCTTTATCGTTCGGGATGATAATCTTCAGCATCATCGACAAGACCATCCCCGATGTCCTGAACAGTTATCGCGGCAGTGTCGACAGCCAGTTGAAATTTGCGATTTCCGCGCTGTTTATTGCCGCGCCGATTTTTTATTTCGTTTCGCGTCTTATCCACCGCGGTTTACATCGGGGGGAATTAGTAAAAGAATCGGGCATCCGCCGCTGGCTGACTTATTTTATCATTCTCGTTTCTTCTCTGACTATCCTCGGCGTCTTCATCGGCGTCATCAACAATTTCTTGTCCGGCGAACTGACCGCGCGTTTTATTTTTAAAGCTTTAACCATGCTGGTTATTTCCGGCGCCACTTTCTCTTTTTATTTTTATGACATTAAACGCGACGCTCCGGATAAGCCGGATAAGACGGTCAAGATTTTTTTCATCGCGACCCTGACGTTAGTCGCGGCCGCTTTTGTCGCCGCCTGGTTTTTCGTGGAATCGCCGAGTATGGCGCGCAATCGGCGCTTGGACCAAGCCCTGATCCAGAATATCTATAATATTGAGAACGCCCTGAACAGCTATTACGACCGCAATAAACGATTGCCGGCTAATTGGGAAGAATTTAAGACCGATAAAGTTTATCTAAATACCGCGTCTTTAGTCGATCCGGAAACCAAAGCGCCGATAGTCTATAACAAGTTGGGTGACAAGGAGTTTGAATTGTGCGCCACTTTCCGGACCGATTCTTTAGCGGAAGCCGCCAACCAAGCGACCAGTTATATCGGCTCGGATATAAATAGCAAGGAACATCCGGCCGGTTATTATTGTCTGCGCGGCAATCTTTATACCGCGGTTAAAACCGTTAACTAACTATGATTGAATTCACGACCGAAAAATTTTCCGGCCCGCTCGGACTTCTCTTGACGCTAATCGAGAGCGAAGAGATGGATATTACGGAAATATCCCTGGCGAAAATCGCCGACGAGTATATTAATTATATCCGCGGCGCGAAAGACATTGATCCTGAAGAAATGGCGGATTTTCTGGTCGTGGCCGCGAAGCTGTTGCTGATCAAATCCAAGGCACTTCTGCCTTATTTATATTCGGCCGAGGAAGAAAGTGAAGTCGATGATTTGGAGCGTCAGCTCCGGATGTATAAGGAATTCGTTACCGCCAGCGGTCAGATTAAAGAAATCATCGGCGGGAAGCATTGGCTGTATCTGCCGCCTTTAACCAACGCCAAGAATCGCCGCGCTCAGTTTAATTTGCCGGTGTTCTGCCCGCCGGCGAAACTTACAGCCGATATTTTAGCCGCTCAGTTTCTAAGAATTCTGGCCGGCCTAGAAGAACGGCTGAAAAAACAAGACGAAGAAAAATTATCAGAAGTCTCCCTGGAACCGAAAATCAGCATTGACGACAAGATTATTTCAATTAAGAAAATGCTTTTGGATAAACTGAGAGTCAATTTTTCCAAATTCTTGGCCGATGCTTCCACGCGGACGGAAGTAATCGTCAGTTTCCTGGCGGTTCTGGAACTGGCGAAACAGAAAGAACTGTTTTTTGAGCAGGAAGAACTATTCAGTGAAATTCATATTAGCCGCTTGGCGAATTAGTTTTATAAATTTTCAATTTTTAAATATGGCTTTAAAATCACAATTGGAATCGTTACTATTTGTTTCTCTCAAGCCGCTTGGCGCGAAAGAGCTGGCCGGTTTAACCGGCGCTAAAGCCGGGGAGGTGGAAGCGGCGCTGACGGAAATAGCCGCCGATTATAAGGATAACGACCGCGGTTTGGCGTTGATTAAAAATAACAATCAGTATCAGATAACGACCGCGGCCGCCAATTCCGCTTTGATTCAGGAATTTTTAAAAGACGAAACGAGCGGCGAATTGTCCCAGCCGAGCCTGGAAGCGCTGACGATCATCGCTTACCGCGGGCCGATCGCCAAAGTGGAACTGGAAAAAATTCGCGGCATCAATTGCAGTCTGATTATCCGTAATCTGCTTCTGCGCGGCTTGATCGAAGAAAAATTCGACAAGACCAGGAACGAAAATTACTATACGGTCACCCATGATTTTATCCGTTTTTTAGGCTTGTCCGGTTTGGAAGACTTGCCCGATTACGGGAAGCTGAATAAAAGCGAAACAGTTAATCAGGTCCTTTCCCCCGCGACCGCCGAATAATTTTAACCGTAAAATCATGTTTTGGAATCTGGCCATTAATTTAATCCTGTCTTTGTTTTTAGCCCGCGGCGATTTCGCGCCGGCGGTTTATTCCGACGCGCCGCTTATCGCTCTGAAACCGGGCGCCGCCGCCGTGGAACTGGCGGCCGAAAAGGGCGCGGTTCTCTCTGCTCAAGATCACTTTTTTCTGTTTACGAAGCGCGCGGATGAAGTCCAGCCGATAGCCAGCATCACTAAACTCATGACCTCACTGGTATTTCTGGATAGTAATCCGGGCTGGGAAGAAATTTACGAAATTAAGGAAAACGATAAGGTCGAAGGCGGACGCCTGAATTTGTTCTTGGGCGAAAAAGTGAAAGTCAAAGACTTGTTCTATACCAGTCTGGTAGCTTCTGATAACGGCGCGACCATCGCCCTGGTTCATTCGACCGGCTTAAGCGAAGAAGAATTCGTTGCCCGGATGAACGCCGAAGCGAAACGGCTGGGGCTGGTTCGGACCAAATTTAGCGATCCCGTAGGCCTCGGCGACGATAATGTTTCCACGGCGCGCGAAGTGGCGCTCCTGGCCAAAGCCGCTTTTGACCGCCGCGAAATCAGGGAAGCGACAGCCAGCCGCGAATATAATTTTACGACGTTTACCGGCGTTGAGAAGAAAGTCGAGTCTACCGATTATCTGTTGTTCGATTCGGAAAAAAATTCTTTCCAGGTCTTGGGCGGCAAGACCGGCTATACCGATAAAGCCGGCTATTGTTTCGTTAGCCGTCTGAAAGACGGCAACCGGGAAGTTATCGCCGTAGTGCTCAACAGCGTCGGAAAAAACGAACGTTTTAAAGAAAGCAAAAATTTGGTCAACTGGGTATTTAATAATTATGACTGGAAGAAAGATAAATTATTTTAAAAATAACCGGAAATGAAATTAATTGCCGCCAAAAAACAATTAAACGAACCGCCGGAGATTTGGCTGAGACATTCCGGTTATGCTCTCCTGCCCGAGAACGAGGCGGGGAAGAGGAGCTTCGCCCGCCGTCTGACGCGGGATTTTTATCCGCGTTTCCATATTTATTTTACGGAGATTAAAGACGCCGCCGGAAGCGAACAAGTAATTTTTGATTTGCATTTGGACCAGAAAAAACCGGGTTATGCCGGTTATAACCGCCATAACGCCGAATACGACGGAGAAGTCGTGTCCGCCGAAATTGATCGCCTAAAAAATTTATTAATCGGTTTTTTCACTTAAAGAATTACCGCGGTTAAAAAATGACCGCTGTCGGCCTATGTCCCAAGTCGAGGAAGTAAAATCAAAGCTGGATATCGTGGAGATCATCCGCGAGTACGTGCCCGTCAAGGCGATGGGCGCCAATTTTCAGGCGCTTTGCCCCTTCCATAACGAGAAGTCGCCGTCTTTTGTCATTTCACCCGAAAAGCAGATTTGGCATTGTTTCGGTTGCGGCCGCGGCGGCGATGTTTTTTCTTTCGTGATGGAAAAAGAAGGACTGGGATTCATGGAAGCTTTGCGCCTGCTCGCTCCTAAAGCCGGCGTAACTCTAAAATACGAAAATCCGGAAAGCTATTCGGAACGCAATCGGATTATGGATATTTTGGAACTGGCCGGAAAATATTACGCCCATATCTTACATACCCCGACTGGAAAAAATATCCTCGAATATCTATATCGGCGTGGCCTGAGCGAGGAAACTGTGGCCGCTTGGCAGTTGGGACATAGCCCGGACGCCTGGAGCAACCTCTATGATTTTTTAAAAGCCCGGCCGCTCACCGGTCCGAAATATACGGATGAAGAAATATTTTCGGCCGGTTTGACGGTCAAGAAAAATGCGCCGGCCGCCGGCCGTGGCTATTACGACCGCTTCCGCGACCGCGTGATGTTTCCGATTTGGGACGTTAATAATAATTTGATCGCTTTCACTGCGCGGGTCAATCCGGATAAAGAAAAGACAGAAAAAATGGGGAAGTATATCAACAGCCCGCAGACTAAAGTTTATGATAAGAGCCGTGTCCTGTTCGCTTTAAATAAAGCCAAAAATGCTATCCGCGAGCAAGACTCAGTGATTATCGTCGAAGGCCAGATGGACGCCATTACTTGCCATCAGCACGGATTCATAAATGTCGTGGCGTCTTCCGGAACGGCACTGACGGCCGAGCAAGTGGCCTTGTTGAAGCGTTATACCGGCAACGTCTCCTTATTGTTCGATATGGATAACGCCGGCCAGATGGCGGCCGACCGGGGAATAAAAGAATGCCTGGCGCAGGAGATGAATCTAAAGGTAGTTATCCTCCCTTCGGGCAAGGATCCCGACGAATGCCTAAAGAATAATCCCGCCGATTTTAAAAAGGCGGTAGAAAACGCTAAACCGATGCTGGAATATTATTTTGAGAAAATAAGCGCGGGCTTAGATCTGGACAAAGTCGAAAACCGTCGCGTCGTCGAGGAAAAAATGCTATTGATGCTCGCCGACGCCAATAACAATATCGAACGCAGTTATTGGCTGACTAAATTAAGCCAGGAAATCGGCACCGACGAAAAAGAATTAAGGGAGAAACTGGGAATTTTGCGGGAGAAGAAGAAACCGGCGGCGGGCGTAGTAAGTAACAGCGCGAATTCGGCAAATACAAAAATGGAAATTCCTAAGATAAGCCGCGAAGATAAATTAGCCGAATTATTATTAGCTCTCCTTGTCCGATTCCCGGAATTCATTAGTTATAGTACCGGCGATTTGGAACCCGAATACTTGGATAATGACGCGCTGGCCGGGTTTTACAAGAACCTCATAATCTACTATAATAAATCTGCCTCTTTGGATTACGAAAACTTTCGGCGTCAGCTGGAAGCGGACGCCAGCGGCACGGAGAAATTATTGGATAAACTAGTTCTCCTGGGTGAAAAAGATTTTTATAATTACGGACAGGCATCGGCCAAAACGGAAATTATCAATATCATCACGGAGTTAAAAAAATACGGCCGGCAGAGAAAAATGAAAAAATTACAAAAAGAAATCGCCCGGGCGGAAAAAGAAGGGGGCAAGGATGAGCTTGACCGTTTGATGGCTGAACTGAATAATTTAACGGCCGCTTAATTTATCATTAAAACTATCATATATGGCTAAAAATCAGCCGAAAAAAATAAAAAGAACCGTTGCCACGAAAGCATCGCATCCCGGCGCTAAGAGTAAGAATTATATTAAAAAATCGGCTAATATTAATAAAAAAAATAAGAAGAAGAATTTTTTGCGTCGGCCGGCAAAGGCGGCAAAATCAAGTCCGCGCGAAAGAGAACCCCGCGAGGCCGTCAAACCGACCGCCGAACAGATGCAGAAACTAATCGAGAAAGGACGCTTGCGCGGCTTCATCACGGAGACCGAATTGTTATACTTATTCCCAGAAGTGGAAGAATACGTTTATGACTACGATGTCTTTTTGGGTGAACTACAGAAAAGCGGCGTCAGAATAATGGAGGACTCCGGCCGAATTTTGGATAACGCCGAAAAAAAAGCGGCCGAGCCGCCGCTCACCGGCAAAGCGCTGGCGCATCAAAACGCTTTAAATATTGATTTATCGAAATTAAGCGCCGATTCCATTCAGATGTACTTGAAAGAAATCGGCAAGGTGCCTCTCCTGACCGGCGAGGAAGAAGTCGAACTGGCGAAACGGAAAGAAAAGGGCGATAAGGAAGCAGAGAAGAGGATTATCGAAGCTAATTTGCGCTTAGTCGTTTCCATTGCCAAGAAGTTCGCTGGCGCCAAAGGCATGAGCTTGTTGGATCTCATCCAGGAAGGGAATATCGGTTTGTTCCGCGCCGTGGAAAAGTTCGAATATCGCAAAGGCTATAAATTTTCCACTTACGCTACCTGGTGGATCCGCCAGGCGATTACCCGCGCCTTAGCCGATCAGTCGCGCACCATCCGCATTCCGGTCCATATGGTCGAAACAATCAATAAATTCCAGCAGGTTCAGCGCAACCTGATCCAGGAACTCGGCCGCGAACCTTTGGCCGATGAAATTGCCGCGGAAATGGGCGAAGAATTAGAAAAAGTCCGTTACATCATGAAAATTTCTCAGGATACCATCTCGCTGGAAACGACTATCGGCGACGATGAAGAAGACTCAACTCTGGAAGACTTTATCGAGGACGTGAAGAATGTGACGCCTGACCGCGCCGCCGCTTTGCAGTTGTTAAAAGATTATGTGAAGAATATCGTCGCCCAGCTTTCGCCGCGCGAACAGAAAATCCTCGAGATGCGTTTCGGCCTGGTCGATAGCGTGGCTCATACCCTGGAAGAAGTGGGACAGGAGTTCGAGGTAACGCGCGAACGCATCCGCCAGATCGAATCCAAGGCCCTGGAAAAGATTAGGAAGTTTAAGGGTTTGGAGAAACTGAGAGATTACTAAAATATATCGAGACTAAAAAAGACTGATAAGTATCAGTCTTTTTTAGAAGTCTATGAAAACTATATTAATCGATCTGCGCGAAGACGACAACGTAATTATGGCCGTATTTTTTCGCGCATTTCGGACAAGAAGTATAATAGAAATAATATTTAAGAGCTTTTTTATTTTGCTTGGCTAAATAAACATCCGTTTCCTTTATCCATTTTGGGACGGAATTATAAGGACCGTCGAAGACTTTAGTGACAAAGGTTCCCGAAAGCCTGACGTTCTCCGCATCCGGGACCTCTTTAGAAACAGCCAGATAGTATTCACATTTCCAGGGACTCGGGTCATAGGCAAGACAGAGAAAATCAGCGGCTTCTCTGGAGGCTCCGGCCGCTTCCGCCTTTTTCCACATCCGTTCCATGACTTTCCCGATCATCGGCGGCCAGGGCATATGGAACAATTCGGGGATTGAATCCTTGATAAATAATTTATTATCCCAAACCAGGGTTTTCTCCTGCCATGGTTCAGGGTTGAAGGGCGGGCAACAAGTTTCGGACCGCTTGTTGTCTAAATTTTCATTGTTAGGCATAGTTTTATATTAAATATAAAAAGTTGACTTTTTCTTTGTTTCTATGAGTATTTTATCAAAATAAAGAGAAAAAGACCAATGTTGACATAATTTCGGTATTTGCTAGAATATAAACATAAAATGTTTTTAAAGCATTTTTGTTTTTTGAAGGGAAACGTGAGACGTTTCCTAGGACAATTTAATATTCCCGGGTAGCGCAGCGGTAGCGCAGTTGGCTGTTAACCAATTGGTCGTCGGTTCGAATCCGACCCCGGGAGCATAGAAAAGACGAGAGTAAAATCTCGTTTTTTCTTTTGTTCACGGGCGTATTTCTCGTTTTGACCAATCGGAATTTTGAACCCCCAAATTCTCGATTGTGACGCTATTGTGCCGTAAGTTTATAACTTGTGGCGTTTCCAACACTTTTATTGCGTCTCTCAAAGTGTGTTGTCCTAAATGCGCATAACGCATAGTTGTTCTAATGTCGGAGTGTCCCATTAACTCTTTGATAGCGGTCATAGAGACCCCTTTCTCGGCTAATCGGGAAGCAAAGGTATGTCTGAGTTTATGCCAACCAATTTGACGTAATTTTGCCTTATCACAAATCATGTGAATATTTGTCCGAGAACACTCCGGTCGAAATCTTAACCCGTCCGGGCCTTTCAAAACAAAACCCTCTTTTGGCGATAAAACAATTAGATGATTATACAAGTCTTGCGTCATGGGAATATATCTAATCTTATTGCCTTTAGTCGAGCCTAAAACTCCGACCGAGAAATTGTCTTTGACTATAACCTGCTTTTTAAGGAAATCAATCTTTTCCCAGTTTAAAGCCATAAGTTCGCCAATTCGCATTCCGGTATGGAGAGCGAGGAGAATCGCCGTCTTATAAGGCTCCGAAGCGGTCGCCAGCAAGCGATTAGCCTCTTCCTCGTTTAAGTAATCAAACTCTTCCGGGTCACATCGCAGAGGTCGAATTATCGGCACTTTATCCAGTTCGCCCCATTCAACGGCCGTCTTGAGGCATTTTGCCAAAGTCCCCATTTGGCCATTAATAGTTTTCGGTTTTAGCCTTTTTAATTGCAGAGCTTTAAATTCTTCAATATCTAGGCTAGAAATTTCGTCTAATCTTTTTTTACCGAAGAATGGCAAGAGACATGATCTTAGATAAGTTTTTTTATTCTTAATTTCCGAGGGCTTATTATTAACCTCGACATACGACTTAATCCATTTTTCCGAAAATTCTTTTAGGGTTAAACATTTCCTTTTTTCTTTCGGAAATAAATCTTCACCCCTGGTTAGTCGTTGCCTTAAAACCGCTTCATAAAATTGAGCCCCGGATCGAGTATTGGTTGGACTGGGCAGGCGGTATCTTCGCGCTTTAAAGCTAAAGTCCGTCCACCATTTATTAGCACGCTTGATTGCACTCATAAATAATTCACTTAAATTTTTAAGGAGCAATACAAGAGCGCGGGGGTTCGCGTCAATTATTATTAATTTATCATAGGCTCTTGATTGCTGTCTAGTTTACTAATTATCTTGAAAGTAAGTCCCCCTGGTTCTTAAGTGTGCATATAATCAAGTTAATTAGTATATATAATATATATATCCGTCCGCGTTTTTCTTTTTTCGGCTCGCTAGCAGTGCTCGCCGAAAAAAGTAAAGAAGCGCGTTTCGGAATATACTATTTTTAATCTAACAAATTAGGTTTGACCAAAATTTACGTCAAGATTTAGGTCAAGAAATTAATCCTAATTTATTTAATCCTAGCAAATAGCTATTCACAAAACTTACGGGGTAAGTTTAGGGTAAGAAATCGACCTTATTTTATCTAATATTAACAAATCGATATTTGACCATTTTCGGCCGAAGAAATGGTCAAAAAATCGACCTTGTTCTATTTGATGTTAGCAAAACAGGTTTCAGCTAAATTCAGCTGAAGATTTAGCTGAAGAAATTGACTCTATTTTAGCTAATTTTAGAAGTTAGTATTTTTGACTTTTTGACTCAAAAATTGTAGAATTTAAGCATATTTATGAATTTGTCTTTTAACGCTGTTTTGGCTGACGATTACACAAGCCAATCACAAAAAATCAGAGTTTTGACTGAAAGCTGGGTTGATAAGAACGCTTATTGTCCTAATTGCGGACAGCTAAATGTAGATAAATACGGAAACAATAAACCAGTGGCCGATTTTTATTGTTCAAATTGCCACGAAGATTATGAGTTGAAGAGCAAAAGAGATAGTGTCGGTCTGAAAATTGTTGATGGAGCTTATCGGACAATGATTGAAAGATTAAATAGTAGTAATAACCCTAATTTCTTTTTGTTAAATTATGATCTCGACACTCTGGAAGTTTTAAATTTTTTAGTTATACCGAAACATTTTTTTGTTCCCGGGATAATAGAAAAAAGAAAGCCGTTGGCCGAAACAGCCAGACGAGCCGGTTGGATAGGTTGCAATATATTATTGCAAAGTATTCCGCAGTCCGGAAAGATATTTTTTGTTAAAGATAAAATTATTCAGCCAAAAGAAGCGGTCTTATCCGGATGGAAAAAGACTTTATTTTTAAGAGAAGAAGCGGAAGTGTCCGCAAAGGGTTGGTTATTGGATATTATGAATTGTGTGGAAAAATTTAGAGACCAAGAATTTTCGCTGGACGAAGTTTATAAATTTGAAGCCGAATTGAGCAGGAAGCATCCTGATAATCGGCATGTCAAAGATAAAATTCGTCAGCAGCTTCAATTCTTAAGAGATAAAGGATATTTGCAATTCATGGATAGAGGAAAATATAAATTATTATGAAATTAAAAAAATGTACAAAATGTGGTGGACAAGATTTTTATATTCAGGAAATTATTTTTCATGAAGCGTCTTTATCTTCCGACGATAGCCAGTTATCCGTCTATAAGGAGCGGGCAAATGGGATAGAAAGAATATTTTGTAAAAAATGTGATGCGGATTATTCAGAAGATAATTTTAATGAGATAAATTTTAGGTAAAAAAAATCGTAATAACTGATATTAATAAATAAAAATATGGCAGAGGTTAAAGTTAAAAAATTAGATACGGCTATTAAAGATTTAATATTATGGGACGAGAATGCTCGTTTTCCTGATAAATATTTTAGTAGACCAGAAGAAGAGTTAATTGATTATTTTTGCGCAAAAAAAGATTTTAAAATTTTTGAATTAGCTGAAGAAATTGTAAAAGATTTTGATTTACCTCAAATTGAAAAAATTATAGTATACGAAATAGGAGATGATAAAATAGTTTTAGAGGGTAATCGACGCTTGGCGGTTTATAAGTTGTTAAGCAATCCCAATTTATTAAATGATATAAATTTAAGAAATAAATTTATAGAATTAAAAACTAAAATTAATATTGATGATAATTTTGAGTTAGAGTGCTTGGTAACCAATGATGTAGAATCTGGCCTCCGCTATATTGATAGAAAACATCTCAATGGTAATAACGAAGTTCACTGGGGAGATAATGAAAGGGCTCACCATAAGGCCAGGAGAGGAAGCGCGAGTCAAAAAGAACTGTTAAAAGTAGCAATAACTAGAATTATTAGGGAGCTAGATTTCCCGGAAGAATTTAAAGAACAGGTTTTGGGTCCTGGGTATGTTACTACTCTTTGGCGATTAATCGAACAAACGCCAGCATGGGATATTTTTGGTTTTACCTTAGATGAAGATGGCAACTTAGATATTAAAGATAAAGACTTCAAAGAAAAATTAAAAGTAATTATTTTTGACGTACTACAAAAAATTAAATTTAATGAAAAACTATTTTCCCGCTTAAACACTAAAGAAATAGATAGTTATTTAAAAAGTATTTCCGATAATGACTTTAAAAGAGTCGCTGAGTATTTAAAGGGAGAAACAAAAAAAGATTTATTCGGCAATGAGAAGGTGGTATTAGGAGGTGCATGTGAAAATAGTAAAAGAAGCAATCCCAAATCATGTCTTCGTAATTACTTAATACCAAGGACATGCACGTTCGTTATTAATGAAACCAAAATTAATAATATATATTCAGAACTTAAAAATAATCTTTTAATTGATGATTCAAAAAATGCTGTTCCAAATGCAGTCGGAGTTTTGTTCAGGGTCTTTCTCGAAATAAGTATTGATTATTTTTGGGCAAAAAATGGTTTTAATTTTAAAGACGATACAAAACTTGCTGGAAAAATTACAACAGTCGCTGATTATATGGAAAAAACAAATATGGCGACTGGACAACAATTGAAAAATATTAGAACAGTAGCTACCGATAAAAACAATCTTTTGGCGATAGAAAATTTCCATAACTATGTCCATTCGTATAAGTCCCAGCCGAGTTCTAGTGATTTAAAGCTTAAATGGGACAATCTTCAAGAATTCTTTAAGATTCTTTGGGAGTCATTAAAATCGAAAAAGTAATTTTTATGTTTTTTTCTCCATTACGTTATCCTGGCGGTAAAAATAAACTAGCAAAATTTATTGCTTTGGTTTGTTTTGAAAATGATATTAATGGACATTATATTGAACCTTACGCTGGCGGGGCTGCAGTCGCTTTATATTTATTAATTAATGGTAAGGTTTCTAAAATAACAATAAATGATAAGGACCGCTCTATTTATGCTTTTTGGTATTCTATTTTAAACCATACTACTAAATTTTGTAATTTAATTAAGAAAACTGATGTAACAATCGAGAATTGGAAAAAGCTTAAAGATATTCAAAAAAATAAAGATAATGCCGATTTATTTGATCTAGGATTCTCAACTTTTTTTCTTAACCGCACAAACGTTTCCGGCATTATCGATGGTGGCATTATTGGTGGATTAGAGCAAGAAGGAGATTATAAAATAGATTGCAGATTTAACAAAGAATCATTAATAAAAAGAATTAAAAAAATTGCTTCCTATAAAGATAAAATAGAATTGCGTAATTTGGATGCGATTGACTTAATTAAATTAATTAAAAAAGAATCGGCAAGCCAAAATAAAATATTCTATTTTGATCCCCCCTACTACTTAAAGGGTGAATCATTATATTTAAATTGTTATAAGCCAGACGACCATAAACAAGTTAGTGAAGAAATAAAAAAGATTAAAAATACTCGATGGATAGTTTCTTATGACAACACGCCAGAAATAAAAAAATTGTATAATAAATGCCAAAAAATAGAATATTCATTTTTTCATACAGCGCGTGAAGCTAAAATAGGAAAAGAAATTTTATTTTTTTGCGATAACCTAAAAGTTCCATCCGTATCTGACCCAACAAAAATAATGATAGTTAATTAATGATAAATTATCAAAAAGTATCTAATATTAAACGAATTTTCTATCATTTTAAAGTTTTATTAGTGTTTTTTCTTCAAAAAGCGTATAATATATATTGACATTACTATGCATTAGTGATAATCTTTCAAATCTATGTCTATTACAAAACAAGCAAAAGATTATGTAGTTAAGTATTTGTGGAATGGTCCAAAACTGGTACCTGTGGGTCTTTTTGAATTGTCTCAGTATTTTAGAATCCATGGGCCGATTAAATTTGATAATAAAAAAGAGGGCGATAGTATTATAGCTATCAGCCAAAATTTTATTTACGGGTCTATTATAACTACGGCTAAATCGCAGGAAGAATTAGATAAAAATATTAAAGATGCCATATTAACCTCGTTTGACATACCATCTTCTTATGCTAAAGAAGCAAAGTTATATAAAGTAGGTTGTGAGGCAAGAGAGTATGCCCTCGCTTAGTGAATTACCCAGCAATTTAAATCGAAGAAGTTTAACCAAGGCTTTGGAGCGCCTTGGTTTTGTTATAAGCACAAAAGGAGGAAAAGGAAGCCATCTTAAAGCTACACATTTAAAAACTCAAAAATCAATTACCATTCCTGGTAATGTAGATAAAAATACTTTGTATTATGTAATTAAAGAGATAGAGAGATGTACTGCCGTGACCTGGGATGATATAAAAAAAGAACTTTGATTTTTTATCATGGAAAAAGATTGTTATATAAAAAATTGAAAAAATATAAACATAAAAATGACAAATGAACAAAAATACAATCAAGTTATTAAAACCATTTTTGATGTTTGCAAAATAAAGGGTTGGGCAGCACACCTTATTTCAGATGATAAAAATTATCAATTTGCCACAATTAATATCTCTAAATCATTTGATTATGAGAGCGTGGAAGGCGTTTTAGATTTAATACTATCAAAGAATGTAAAATATAGTATACAAAAAACGAGTTTCTATGATTATGGGCTTAAGACTCTTTTAGACGCCATTTCACTAAAGCTTGGGGAATTAAGTTGGTTAGTAAGTAAAGATGACAAAGAAAAAAAAGATGAACAACCAAGGCCTTCGCAGATATTAATTAAAATTTTAAAAAATTTTGATAAATCTGCTCGTCAGATTAAAAAACGTCATAATAATAGGTCTAGCATGGAAATGAATGATGAGTATGATGCTCAGGATCTTTTACATTCCGTATTGCGAGCCTTTTTTGATGATGTTCGACCAGAGGAATATACTCCAAGTTATGCCGGCTCAAATTCTAGAGTGGATTTTTTATTAAAAAAGGAAAAAATTGTGGTTGAAGTGAAGTTTGCGTCGCAAAAATTAAAAGAAAAAGAGATTGGGAATCAACTTATTATTGATATAAAAAAATATCAAACCCACCCCGACTGCGAACAGCTGTATTGTTTGATCTATGATCCTAATGGCGAAATAAACAATCCGATGGGCCTCGAGAACGATTTGTCAGGGAGACATAATAAAATAGAGGTTAAGGTTTTAGTTGTTCCTCATTAAAAAAATCAATTATAATATTAAAAATATGAAAAAATGTTTTCTTTGTTATTCGGAAATTAGTGATTTTAGCTTGGGAAGAACCAGCGGACCTATTATTTATAACGTTTTTTGCGAAAAATGTGGAGCTTATAAAATATCTGACATACTCAAGAAGATATGGAATAATGAAGATAAGAAAGCAATATTATGGTATTTAAAGGAAGGAGCTGATCAAATAAAGGATGAATATGGCATCGCTTTAATAAATGAGGATAATATTGAATATATTCGACAGGAATATAGAAAAAAGTAAATAATAATATATTTATGTATATTTTTAGTTTGGTGTTAAATTTAACCGGAACTATTTTGTTGGCCATTCCTCTGGTAAGAAGTAAAAAAAGCTTAGACGATGATTTAGTAATTTTAAGGCAGGGACAACCGAAATTAGAAGAAGATGAAAATAAATATTATACGACTGTTGGATTTCTAAAAGATAAAAAATTAGGACTTATTGGTCTAAGTTTTCTTGCCATTGGGTTTTTAATTCAACTCATTATTTCTCTAAAATTTTAATACTAATTTTACCACCCCCTCTTGTATTGCTAGCGAAACAAAAAGTTGTGACGCTATTGTGACTGAAAAGTGGTAAAATCGTGATATTGCGGACTAAAACAGATGAATCAAAAAAGTTAAAATATTCTCTAATGCTAGTAAAAATTTGCTAACATTAAATCATATCTAAAAATCTTGATTTTGTTTTCGAATCCGACCCCGGGAGCTCTGTTGACAAAAAACTATACTTATGGTATATTTTTTTGATAGTTAAATTTATATTGTAGAACATTAAAATTATAAATAATGGATAATAGTAAAATCACAAAACACGGATCATTAATAATGGTGGCGCCAGTAGTAATTATTTGTTTGTGCGTTATCTCAGCTCTGATTTATGGGGCAATTACTCAAAAAAAATTTATATATATTCCTTTTGTTGCTTTCTTTATTGCTTATTTAGCAGAGACAGCTCGTTCGTATATAAAAGTTTTATAAGTAATTGTTGAATATATTTTGTTGAGCATATTTGAGTAAACCCTGGAACTAAAATAGTTTCAGGGTTTTTAATTTGTCTAAGCTAATCTTTATAACAGAGAATATATTACAAAGCTCTGAAAATATATAATCCACAGAGCCAACACGATTTTGGCGTTTAAGACCGATAGGAGTCATTAGACATTAGCCAAAATACTAAGATCTTTAGTTCGAATTCCATTCATAGCTTTCAACTATTATAGTTTTTGCTTATTAAAATATTCTATGTTATTATATATATTGTTATATTTATAGTTAATAATAAAAATATGGCCCTTAAGCCGCATAGAGTTGGAAGAAGAAAAGCTAGCAAATCTCATAAAACAGCTAAACGCCTAGAAGTTAAACGTGTCATGTTGGAAAACAAGGCTAAAAAGAAAAGGGGTAAAAAGGTAACAAAAAAATAGTTTGTAATATTATTTTGGTAAATAATCTACCGCCTTTTAGAGAAATCCTTCGACAATGGAGGATTTTTTCTTATGCTTAAGACAGTTCCAACTATCCCAGCCCCCGAGCAACTAAACAAAATAGGCATTATTGCCTGTTTTTGTTATAATATAATCGTAATAAACTAAAATTTAGATAAATGTCCAAAAAAATAATAAAAAAGGTTTTACCGGATTATTTTCAAGATATTTTGGACGGTAAGAAGAAATACGAACTTCGCCTTAACGATTTTGATGCAGAACCGGGAGATATTTTAGTTTTGGAAGAATATACGTCGGCCAATCCCCAAACGCGTCAAGCAACTGGTCGTAAATTAGAAAAACAGATAACTTATATCAGAAAATTTAAACTTCAAGATTTGTGGTGGAGTAAAGAGGATATTGAAGAGAAAGGGATCCAGATAATTTCTTTTGAATAATTATAAAAATAAATCTATATTTTAAAAACATATGATCTCGCCAGCGTTAAAAAAATTTATAGAAGCTAATGCTATGGGCTTCGCTACTGTTAGCAAAAACGGAAAACTGCACTGTTATAACAGTTAAAAAAATAAAGAAATTATTATCATAAATTTCAGTTGAATCACATAGATTGTATTTATTATAGATAATTAGTTCTAATCTTTATATATGAAAAATTCAATTATCATACATGGCACCTGCGGCCAAGAGGAGTATTTTAGTGATAAATACCCATCGCTATCAAATAGCCATTGGTTGCCATGGCTTCAAAAACAATTATTAATTAATGACATTTTTACTCAGACTCCGGAAATGCCAGAGGCTTATCGTCCTGATTATGAAAAATGGAGCAGGGAATTTATCAGGCTCGAAGTTAATGAGAATACTGTTTTAGTCGGTCATAGTTGTGGCGGAGGGTTTCTCCTGAGATGGTTGTCAGAAAATAAAATAAAGATAAAAAAGTTGATTTTAGTTGCCCCTTGGCTAGATCCTAGAAGGGACAAAACAATATCGTTTTTTGATTTTGAAATTGATCAAAATATTAAAGAAAGGATAGGCGAAATACATTTATTGGTTTCTAAAGATGATGAGGCGGATATTTTAGAATCCGTTGCTATTATAAAAAATAGTATTGCTGATATTACTTATCACGAATTCATCAATCACGGGCATTTTTGTTTTAATGACATGAAAACCGATAAATTTCCTGAATTATTGAGTTATATTTTAGAATGAAATATATATTACTCCTGGCCCTATGAATGGTTTTCAATACAAAGCGGACTATATTTTTTTTCTCAAAAAATTGGCTAATGGTGAGGAGACTTTATTTAAAAAGGATTTTTTAAAAATGTTTGATTTTAGAAATCCGCAAATCAAAAGAAAAGAGTTCAATTCAATCAGAAATAAGATTTATAAAGAATTAGTTTTAAAATACGGAGAAAAATGTCAATTAAATCTATGCCCGGATTGCAGTAAAATAAAGTCTTTTGCTGTTGACCATTTTATACCGCTCTCGACAAATAAGCTTAATAAACTTTTGAGAAAGTTAAAGCCGGAAGCCGGGAAGAAAGTCGCCAGCCAGAGTTTCGGGTCAAATGATATATCAAATTTAAGGATAGCTTGTAAGAGGTGTAACTCTTTCAAGAAACATAAAATTATCTCCTAAATTAATTCCTAAAAAATAAGAATAAATTTTTAAAATCTCGTTTAAAGTTTGTATACATCTCTTGACTCAATGTATACAAACTGCTATAGTTTGTATACATAATAAATTAAATAGATACAAACTATGGAAATAATAGAAATAGGTAAAAATATACAACAAATAGAAGGTTTTAAAGCCTTTATACCTAACCCTTTCCCTCCAAGGGGCGGTTTTGATTTTAATTCAGTAATACTCAAAAAGAATGACCAAGCTACAAGATTACTTGGTAAATTAGATGGAATCACAAAACTCTTGCCGGATGCTGATTTTTTTCTGTTAATGTATCTAAGAAAAGATGCGGCCTCCTCTAGCCAAATTGAAGGAACAAGAGCCACAATGATTGATGCTATTGAGGCGGATGCAAAAGTAAATACCGATGTTCCAGAAGACGTTGACGATATTTTGCACTATATTAAAGCTCTTAATTATGGAATGAAACGAGTCGCGGTTGATGATTTTCCGGTTTCTCTGCGATTTGTGAGAGAGTTGCATAGTAAGCTTATGAGCCAGGCGCGAGCGACTCATTTCGCGGACCCAGGAGAATTTCGCAAGAGTCAAAATTGGATTGGTGGTACACGTCCTGGTAATGCTCGGTTTGTGCCGCCGCCAGTTAACGCCATGCAAAATTCTTTATCGGACTTAGAAAAATTTTTACACGCTGATGACTCTACTTTGACTATTATCAAGGCCGCGGTTATTCACGCTCAATTTGAAACAATCCATCCTTTTCTTGATGGTAATGGTCGAACGGGGAGAATGTTAATTACTTTTTATCTGTGGAGACAAGGTTTTTTAGAAAAACCGGTCTTGTTTTTGTCATCTTTTTTTAAAAAACATCAGAAAATATACTACGAGAAGCTTTTTGGCTATCATAACGGACAGATTGCCGATTGGGTTGATTTTTTTCTTGATGGTGTTATCGAAATAGCTAACGAGGCGATAGATATCTTTGGGAAAATTACGCAACTACGTGAAAAGGATAGACAAAAAATTCAAAAACTTGGCACTCGCGCTTCGGAAAGTGCCACCATGATTTTACCGAAGCTCTATGGCCAACCAATTGTAAATGTCGCGGTAATCCAGAAATGGACTGGGTTTACAAGAGCCGGAGCCCAGCGTGTTATTGATCGTTTTATCGATATGGATATTCTTGTTCCGAAAGATAAAGATAAAAAGTACGGTCAATCTTATATGTATAAAAAATATTTAGATATTTTTTATACTAATAGCTAAATAGCTAATATGAAAATTGACAGTAAACATCTTTTATCTTTGACGGCGGTCGTGCTGGCGGTTCTGGCTATTACCGCCGTTGTCGTCTACGCGCTAACAGCCGATAGGCAAACCGTAAGAAAAGCCGTTGCCGCAATCGCCGGTGAACCGCCGATTCCCAGCGGAAAATTACAACTCACTTTTAGCGGTGGCCGCCAGATAGTTTTGCCGCAGACCATCTCCGCTGATGGTGCTCGCTATGCTAATACTGACGAATCACTGGTTTTCTGGGATAAGGGCGATGAGGCGACGTTTTATCAAGCCGGACAGACGGCTGATATCTGTAAGATCAACCGGAATTAAGTAATGGTGGAATATGAAATATCCTTATGAAAAATAAAATAATTTCGGCAATAAGTATCGGCATAATAAAAATTTTTATTATTTCCGCGATAATAATATTGGTAATGGTTTTTATAGGTGTCTGTTGGTTTAAGCGTGGTGATGCTTGTTTAACTCAGCCGTCATTTTATAATTGCCAGACACAAAATAAATTTGCTGAAGTCGGCGGGGAATTAACCCGTTTGTCTGATTGGTCATTAAGGCTGGAACAGCGCATTCCTAATGTTTTAAACGTAGACGATAATGAAAACCTGTTCACTTATGAGGATATTACTGGTGTCGGCGATGTCGGCTGGACTCGGATTATGAAAAATGGCGATGTGAAAAATTCCTTACCGCTACCGGAGAAATTAGCAAGCAAAATAATAGTTTAGCTAAAGACAGATACCCCAATCTTTATTGGTTGGATAATGAAAATATTATTTATTGGTAAACTTATGAAAAAAATTTATTTGATTTCCGGAATAGCGATAATTTTTGGAATGATATTCGCTCTTTATCCTGGTTGGTTTAGGTTCCTTTGGGGTCAGCAAATTTTGTTACTGCCGCCAATCACCGGAATTTTAATGGTTCTGGTTCAAGATGAAGACCGGAGCTATCGCTTCCTGCCCAAATTTATCGCCGGCTCATTCCTGACTAGTTTCGTCTTCGTTTTCTTGTGGTGGACTATTAATTATGATCATGGCGACCGTTTTTATATTCTAGAAGCTTTGTATACAGCTTTATTTTTTTTCGGGCTCTGTATTTTTGGCGGGCTGATGGGGGTTGTCATCAGGGGCATTACTTTATTATTAAAAAATCATGCCAAAAATAAAAAGAAATAGAATACTTATTTTTTTTCGGGGCATTGATAGTCGTTTTTGTTTTAGTCTTTTTGTTGTACAGACCGGTAATTTTTCAGGAAGGGAATCCCAACCTTTATGAAAGGTGTTGCGGTATACGGTGATAGATAATGGCCGTCCTTGCCAAAGTATGGATATTATGCTATATTTTTGTATTAAAATAGTTCGTTAAAATTTAACTAAAATATATAGGAGGATCTAGAAATGAAAAAGATGATTTGTGTTTTTTTTCTTTCAATATTAATTGGGAGAGAAAGCCAATCTCAATCGACACCGGACATGGCGATGATTAGAGACTCAATGTTTCTTTTTGAAATGGGCACCGACATTTTTCCATTAGTTGTCGATTATTCTAAAAGTTTGGATTTGATGATTCGCAGTGTGACTAGTACCACTCAAGTAGCTCCTTTGTACCCGGCCAAATTTTCTTGGCCGCCGGAATTGATTGGCCAAAAAGTTCATTGTACGGCTGTATTGTTTCATTTTAGCCTAAATTTTTCTGGTGAATATGCTGTCGGTGAAATGGAAAAAGCTGGATACCGTCCGGCAACTTTAGCTGAGCTTTTGGCTTACGGTAAAGATAAATGGGACGGCCGTGGCTTGGTGGTAGCTTTGGGCTCGGTTTATTGGTCTGATTCTCGAGGTGGCCATAATTTAGTTCCTATTTTGGATGGTTTTATGGGAAGCCGCACGTTAGGAATCAGCGACTTTGATGGTCCTTGGAAAGGCCCTTGGGAATACTATTATCGTTTTTTGGCTATTCGTAAATAACCATAGAATGTTAACAGTTAATAGGGAAGCCGAAATACTAGGCTTCCTTTTTTTATTTCCCGGATAACGGGAAATATATTAAATAGCTCTGGTTTATGATATAATATAAACATAGTTATCGAATTAATTTAATTTTAAACATAAGTTTATGATTAAAAATTTTTTTATGCTAAGTTTGCTCCTGACAGGCGGGGCGATAATTTTAAGTGGTTGTTCGACCCCCGCGCTGGAATGCGGTGGGGCAAATCCTAATGAATGCAACGGCCAATGCTGGTCGGCTTGCGGTGCCAATCAAGTATTCCAGTGCGAAGCTTCCGGCGGCAGTTGCGGTGCTGATGCCAGTAATTGTCCGGCGACCGCGCCTCACAGTTGCAACGGCCAATGCTGGGCGTGCGCGCCTGGCCAGGTATTTAAATGTGAAATTTCCGGCGGTACCTGTG
>Ga0265297_10001950_pt1 | contig 44529 bp, 57 predicted proteins | sample Munlanlwell13791_FD_192502 | JGI IMG/M metagenome (GOLD analysis project Ga0265297, IMG submission 192502) | Leachate microbial communities from a municipal landfill in Southern Ontario, Canada - Leachate well 137-91 | ecosystem: Engineered > Solid waste > Landfill > Unclassified | place...
TAATGAGTCTTATAGACTCGGCCAGTTGATAACTGGTATAATGTATGAAAGCAAGAAAGATTAAGTTTGAGATAAGCAAAGGAAGTTTGCGTCTCATAAGTGGCATGCTTAGTGTAGTAGAGAATGAGTTAGACGAACAGTATAAACTCATTAAGACTACAGAAGTAGTACAGTTAATGCCAGTAATGTTTAATTATAACTGGATTAATAAAGAGGCGGACATGTTATTTAAAGAGGTAGATCAATGGAAAGCAGAGGCTCTTAGACTAATGAAATTATACAATGGAAAGGAATTAAGATCGAATGAAATTTGTATCGTATGGAATCCTATGTATGAAAAGCAATTGGTCGGCGCCTTTAAAGCATTGGAAAAGAAATTAAACTTAGAGAAAAATAAAGCTTTAGTCTAGTTAATAAATTATAAAAGCGAATACATATTCGTATTAACAAATAAACATATGAAGATAGAAACTATAAATGGAATGGTCTTACACACAGGTAATAAAGATGCATTCACAGGTGTTGTGTTAGCAGGGTTACATAATGTTCCGATCTATATAGCAACTGATAGTCAGGACTATGAACGTTTTTGGATAAATGAACAGTCTTTCTTCACGATAGTAAATATCTTTAATCTATTCAATAATAAACCAGTAGATATTTATCTAACGTTTGAAGATGTTCAAAATATCAAAGTCAATCTAGGTTTGAAACCAGATAAGCGCTGTATAGATTCAGAAATGGAGGAACTATTTGATTATCCTTTTAGAGAAGTATGTTATGATAACACGGAAGAGATGGCATCAGAGGGTAATAGTTTATATGATGATGCTCCGGTTGCAGATTTTAATCCTGAAATATTATGGAACAATTAAGTAACAGAGATATGGATTTCCTTGGATGGTTTGATTCATACAAGGAACAATATAGATTAGAAGAAATTAAAGTCAAAGAAAGTCTTAAGATTTGGCGTAAAGAAATGAAAGACATAAGACTTGAATGGCTTGAAACTTCTATCTTTTATTTAGAAAATCATATTAAATTAGCTTATCTTAATGATGCTGAATTGCGTAAACAACATAAACCTTATTGGTTTAGAATGCTTATCTTACAGACACTTCGTAGAGTTGAATATATGGAAACTATGTTAGGTAAGTATAAACATGAGCGTCTTATGATAGTTAATCCTGTTACCGATGTGCCTAAACAGATTGATGTTCAGATGATTAAAGATAATCTTGATATCAATTTAGTTGTTACATTAAATGCTGGAGGATTTGGAACTTGTCCATTCCATACAGACAAATCACCATCCATGAAATGGTATCCTAAGACTAAACAACTTCATTGTTTTAGTTGTGGTTGGCATGGTGATGTGATCGCATTTATAATGAAAAGAGATGGACTTACATTTAAAGAAGTTATAAATAAATTAAAATAATTAAATAGAGGTTAGTAGATAGGGGATATAATCTTATTAGGAAACGACATTCCGAAAAAGATAATAGAAATATTCACCTACAGTAGTACCAGGTATAATATATATTTAGTATATAGTTGTTCTATCTTTGCAAAGATATCTGGGTGAAAACATAATTAAGTACTACTGATTCCCTACCTGCTAATCTCTAGTAAATATATGAAAACAATATTATCATTTTTATCAGGAATGTGGATAGTTGGTTCGATGGTTTGTCTTTGGCAACACTTTAGTGATCCTAATCTTATTGGCATATGTGCTATTGGTGGAGTATTATTATTCTTTTGGTCATTATATTTAGATCCTATTAAATGAAAAAATTTAATAAACTAACCGATGATTTAATTGGTAGGATTGTTCTATATAAAGATGAAGAGTTTGGTAGGCTTAAATCTTTTGATAATACTATGCGTATAGCATGGGTAGTATATAAGTGTGGAGAAGATTGGGAACATTGGCAAGCATATACTGCTGCTCAAACTAATTATAGTGATCTTAAGTTAATGGAAACAGATATATAAAAATAATATTATTTCTAGTGTGCATTAACTTGGAGATTTATATCTCTAAGATTTGCACATTAGGTATAGTTAAAAGACCACAAAGAATTAGGAGGTTTCATTTATGAAAAGTACTACTCAATGGGGCGATAAGGATATCCCAGTAATTGATATGAAGAAATTACTTGGAATCCTTGAAGACAAACATGAGGAGTTGGAAAAATCTGACTCCTCTAATTAATTTATTTATGAATAAAGCAATTTACTTACATCAAAATGGATCTCTTATAGAAAAATCTGAAAGAGTTTACTTAAGTGATCCTGATTATTTTATATCTCCTATGGTAATGAAGGTCTGGTATGTTACAGATACTACAGACTGGAAGTCATTACTTAAAGATGCTATTGGCAAAGGAGCTTTACCTCTTGATGTTAAAAGAGTTGGATTAGAAAACAATTTAACTGAACATGATATCGAAGATATCTGGTCAACAAAAAGATGAAGAATAAACTTAAAGATTTTTTTGTTACTAAAGATAGAACTTATTGTTCTATATGTAACAAAGAAATTAAAAAGATTTCTAAAGTTAATATAAGATTTTCTAATCCTTTACATAGATACAAGGGAAGTAATAGACCTATGGTTTATACTTATAATCTTAAACTTTGTTCTAAACATTTTAGAAAGCTTAATAATATATTAGATAAATTCATACAAAATGATTAAAGAATATACTGATAACGTATTAACTCCTCAACAATTATTTGATCAAGGCTATCGTCAGATTAGTAGAAAGTATGGCGAAGTAGCTAGAGTTGATATAACTGATGAGGAATTAATTGTATTATATATTAAAAGAAATTATGGAGATAAAACATCTGGACTTCCTTGTCTTTCATTAGAAGAACAGAAGGATTATTATAGGCGTTGTGATTCTAAGGATCTTATTAAGCATGTGCCTGAAGTAATCTTAAGAGAACTTAATAGATTAGTTAATAAAGATACTAATACTCAATGTTCATTTTGTGGAGGCAAAGGATATCATACACAGATGTTTGGCTTTTATTCTAAAGGTGATTTTTTTGGAGACAAAGACATAGAAGTTCCACCATCTATTCATAAGATTGCTTGTCCTAAATGTAATCTTAATAATAAATTAAATATACAAGGTGTACAAAAACATCTATTTGAAATATGAAAATTATAATCTGTAGTGTGTGTGGTATAGAAGAAATTGTACCATCACATTGGCATCATAATGTATGTAAGCATTGTCATTTTCAATATCATAAAAATTTAAATAAGAAAAATCAAATGAAACAAGGATTGTTATATACAGTATTAGCATTTACTACTGCTATTACTATGACTAAAATAAATAATGAAGGATTAGGAATTTTCATGGGAGCATGGTGTATTATATTTAGTGCATTTGCAATAGGTAAATTAATAACAAATGAATAAATTATTTTCATTTGCTCAGATATTAGATGTATTAGTGGATATATTTATATTATCTGTAGCATCTTATTACATTATTATAGGAGATTTTTTTATTGCATGTATATGTTTTGGAATGTCTGGACTCTATTCAATCTCTATGATGATGGGATTAAATAGATTAGACAATTTCAAATATGAAGTATGTATATGTTCTGCTATCTTATTAAAAGATGGTAGAATAATGAGAGGTGAAAGACATTGTGATTGTTATGCTCTTATGCAACGCAAAGGAATAACAGATCGCAGTGAAGCAGATCAAGGATTCATAACATCTAAGAATAGATTTGTTAATAGAGCCGAAGGATTAAAGTTACAGATGTGTGCAGGCATTAAGTCTGCTGATCCCGAAGGTTATAGATGGCAATTATATTCTGAAGATTTATATTAATATGAAGATACTTCAAAAATATATTGCTTATAATAAACATAAAGAAAAATTAGATTCTGAAAAAGAATTATTAGTTGATATGATTAATGTTTATATCAAAATTCTTTTTAAGAATACTATATCTAGTAGTAATAATCTTTGTATAGAAAAGAAATTTCTTACTAAAGATTATTGTTCTCCATTTGTTAATATGAATGTTCTTATTATTACTGAATCAGATGATGAAGAATATGCAAAGTCATATTATATTCCTATTAATCTTTTTAATGTAGATCTTAATTATATTAAGAAGGAATATAATCAATTGATTCAAACTTATTATGATAAGGCTGATGAGCGAAGACGTGAAGAACTTGAATTTTCTAGACAAAGTCGAGAGATAGAAGAACTTAAAGAATATAAAAGATTAAAAAGAAAATATGGAAATAAATAAATATATTATTGCTTCTAAGATATCTTATTTAATAGAGGCAAAAGATCAAGAAGAAGCAGAAAAAATTGCTAATGCTTATAATATTCTTCTTAGCTCTGTTTTAAAATCTAGTCTTGTAACTTTTATTAGAAAACCAATTACTATTGAATCTATTGGTGCTGTTAAATATAATAAATAAAATATGAATAAAAATATATTTACAGCTATTATATTATTTCTTTTAACTATTTTATCTATTTATCAGCTAGACAAAATAGATAAAAATCATAATGAAAAGAAAAGACTAGAAAGAGAACTTGAAATGTATAAAGAACAAATGCTTAAAGGTTATTGTATAGATGGTCTTGAATATCTTTACTCTGAAAAGTATAGTAAGGGTATTGAAGTAATTAAGTTTGTTAAGTGTGAAGATCTATGAAGTCTTTATCATTTGAAGATTGGTTAATGGATTATTATTGTAATAATGATCCAGATTGTAGGCATTCATTAGATGATGATATACCAGACAATTATGGAGAATGGATATCTAATATAGACATAGATGTATTAATCAAACTTGGTGATCAATATGGTAAAGAAAAATATAAACAAGGTCATGATGCATTCTTAAATAATTTATGATTAAAAAACTTGAACAACTTAAAAAAGAATTTGAATCTTTAACTATTCAGTTAAAAGAAATGGATCCTAATGATACTTCATATGGTAAAGTATGGGATCAACGTGTTGATGTCAGATGGGCTATCATAGAAATAGAAAAGAAAATTATTAATCTTCAAATTAGACTTGTTAGTGCTATGGAGTTAGGTGATCATGATAGGGCAGATCAATATCGTAATGAATTAATTGATTCAGGATTACTTAGTACAGAAGAAATTGAATCTTTAACTAAATATGTATGATTATTTAAAAGTTCTTATTAGGTTACATACTAAAGAAGAATTGATATCATATAAAGAATTTCTTATAAATCATGTAGCTAAATCTAATAATATTGATCATGGTAATTGGATGCTTAAGAATGAAATTTCTAAATTAGATTCTGTTAGAAAGTTTCCTGCTAATTTTCTTCTATCTTTTAATGATAATAAGTTAATAGGTTTAACTAGAACAAGAAAAGTTATGGCATCTAATCTTAATGATCTTATTACTTTATTGTTAATTAAAAAATTATGAAGAAACAATTAGAAATGAAAGAAGTAATAGTAGATAGTAGATTAGAGGCTCAACAGTTTATTACTTTTATAGAAAAGTATTATAGGAAACGTGGAACATATATTAATCTTATATCTACTAATCTTCATAGATTAATAAATGTTAAATCATATCCTACTTATTTTATGATTGATACAGGAAGATCTTATTGGAATGTTAATATAAGTAAAGGTCGTAACGCTATGTCTATTAAAAACTTTAAAAATTATTTATTAATAAAAGATTTATGAGTGAAGAAGAATTTAAAATAGTAACAGCCATGTTTGAACTAGGAGGAAGTTTTGTTAAGGCTTTATCCTTATGTTTTTTCAAGGCTGATGCTATTAATTTTAAGAAATTAAAAGAAGCATTCCCAGAATATTGGGAAGACTATAAGATTAAAGCTAATGCAAAATAGTATTTGTGTAGCTTATCCTATTGACGTAGAGTATTGGAATCATTGTAGTATAGATACTTTTAAAGATCGAAAAGTTGCGCTACAATATAAGAAGAATCATAAAGAGGTTGACATTTATGAATTTATATTAGCAGATAATTATATAGTAACAGTAACAAAATTATGAATCTTCTTGTATTAAAGAATGATAATGATGTTTATTATTTGATTCCTGATAAGGAAGATAAATATCTTTTAAAATTTCTTAAAAATAATAAAGAACATACTGAGAAATTAAAGATCAAAGATATCTTTGAACGAATGAATGTTATTGAACAAGAGACTGGTAAGAAATTTAAATGTATAGACATATGCACATCAAAGAAATAAGAGATAAAGTTGAAGCTATTCCTGAATCTACTTTTATTAAATGGGAATCTGAAATTAAAAATATTAAAGAAGATTATAAATTATTCTTTACTGATCTTATTGTTACTTACATATCTAAAATACAACAAGATCCAAGACCTGAAATTATTCTTGGTAATTTCTTAATCATGTTATGGATACTAGAAATTATAGGTATCATAGAGATTAAAGAAGATATATATAGCAAATGATATATAGAATTAAAGCAATTGATTTGATAGTTCTGATTAATCATTTACTTACAACTAATATAGAAGTTAAACTTTGGATAGTAGGTAAACTTAAATCAGATTTAAAATCAATTAATTTAAATAAAGAATATATAATGGAGATTAATAAAGATAATGAAATATCTATTATAGATTTTTATAATATTAATTGGGATAAAAAAGTCTTATTAAAAGATAATGTTTGTGAATGGAAAGGATTTGGATTTTCTAGAATATTAAATATATGAAACGTTTAATAGAATATGAAAAATCATTTGAGAATTTAAGTGATTTCTTATTTAATTTATCTTTATATGAAAGGTCGTCAGAGATAGCATATCTCTTGATAAGATTAATAAAGAATAATGTAGTATCAAATATAGCAATAGCTAAGAGAAAGAAGTATCGTTATTTAAATAAACAATCTTTAAAAATGTTTTGGATAACTTGTAAATATAAATGTCCACAATGTGAATCTATTATATCTATATTGTTTCCAATCTCTATGTATAATTATGGAGTACAATTATTTAAAGAATGTGACAGGTGTCGTTGTAGTGTAAAATTAAAATAGTTTTTGCACGCCCTTCTCTTCCTTCGTGAAGAAGGTCGGCAAAATATAATTAGTAAATTTAAAAACAAATGTCAGCAGAACAAGTTAAAATTAATACTGTTAATCTAACAACAGCTAAGAAAATGTTAGAAACTTTTTACAATAGTAGAGAATCATTAATGTTATGGGGTAAACCAAGCACAGCAAAATCTAGTATCATTAAAGATTTTGCTATAGCTAAAGCTAAAGAATTAGGATTAGAATATTCAGAAGAATTTTTTGGTGCTAAATATTTTACACTTAAAGTAATTACTCTTAGTCAAATGGATTCACCAGACTTAAGAGGAATGCCTTGTGTATCAGTCGACAATAATGGCAAAGAGATAACTAAGTTTATTCCTACTGAAGAATTACCTAGAGAAGGACAAGGTATATTGTTCTTTGATGAGTTAAATAATGGCGATGAAACTACATTGAAAGCAGCTTATCAAATTATTCTTGATGGAAAATATGGATCATTACAAAGGATAAAAGATAGTACAGGTAAAGATGCTTTTTGGAGAGTAGCTGCAAGTAATACTGAAGATGATTTTTGTAATACAACTCCAATGCCTTTAGCTTTGCTTAGAAGGTTTAGTCATGTAGAAGTAATGCCAACAACTGAAGAGGTTGTTAATTATTTTATTTCTATGTCAGAAGATGCGCGTGTTATTGCTTATCTTCAAGCATATACAGCTGATCTATTCCCAACAGAATGGACAGATGTTTTATTAACAAAGAAAGCAAATCCATTTCCTAGTCAATGGCAGAGAATTAGTAGACTTATTAATGGTCTTAAAGAGGGACAAGATAATTCTTTAATTAGAGAAATTGTTACAAGTTGTATTGGACAAGGATTAGCTGGAAAGTTTATGGCATTTATTAAGATTACTAATAAAATTGATTGGACAAAAATTTATACTGATACAGAAAAAGAAGTTAAAAATCTTCAGGCGACAGCAGGTACTGATAAAACAAGCTTAACTTATTCATTACTTTCTGAATTAACAATGAGATGGAAAAATAATGTATCTATTAAAGTTATGAAGAAAGATATTAAACTTGTTGATAAAATCATTGTAGATGTCATTAGTAATGTTGATAAAGAAATGCAGATATCATTTCTTAAAATGTTGAAACAAGCTAATGCTCAAAGATTTATTAAATTAGTTACAATGAATAAAGAGATTAGTAATGTTGCTGCTGAATTAGGAAAGATAGTATTATAATATTATGACTATACCTGAAAGAATAACTAATGCGAAAGTATCATTAATCTTTCATCAACCATGGTTCGGACAACTAGCTAGTTATCTTACATTTTATAAAGATGATAGCGTTGGAACCATGGCTGTTAGTATTAAAGGAGATGTATATTTTAATGAGTCTTTTGTAAATAGTTTAACTGATAAAGAATTATGTGGAGTAATGTGTCATGAAATTCTTCATCTTGCATTTCAACATTTAGCTAGAATGGGACATAGGATTCCTAAGATTTGGAATATAGCTGGAGATCTTAAAGTTAATAATGAAATTATTTTTAATGGATCTGCTGATCATTTTGCTCTTCCTAAAATGGCATTAGTTCCTTATGGTAATACCATTACAATAGGTAAGGCTAAAATTAATAATATAGATCTTAAAACTTCTGAAGAAATTTATAGAGAAATAGTTGAAAAGAATACAGAAGATGATTTAAGTGGAACAGGAATGGATACATTTATTATTCCTGATGGAATGACTGATGATCAAGCAAATGAAGCAGTAAATGATTGGCAAGAAAAGGTATCTATAGCTAATGAAGTATGTAAAGATAAAGGAAGTATTCCGGCAGGTTTATTAAGAGAAATGAAAGACATAGATACTCCTCAATTATCTTGGCATCAAATTATTAAACAAAGACTTAAGCTTATTGCTATTAATAAATCATGGAAAAAACCAAGTAAGAGAATGTTACCTTGGTATTTTGCAGGTCGTAATAAAGTTAAAGGTATTACTTGTGCAATCTGTATAGATACATCAGGAAGTATGAGTGATGGAGAATTACAACAAATACTTACTGAAGTATGGGGATTATCTCAACAGTTTAAAGCAATTAAGTTTTATATAATGTGTTGTGATACTGATCTTACTGAACCTTTTATTGTAGATACTAGAACTAAAAAGAAATTATTATCTATTAAATTAAAAGGTGGAGGTGGTACAGATTTTAGACCGGTCTTTGAATGGATTAAGAAAAGTAATATAACATTAGATTGTTTAATTTATTTCACAGATTTATATGGAGATTTTCCAGAAGAAAAACCAATGTATCAAACTTATTGGGTATCTAGAACTGTAACTGAATCAATACCTTTTGGTAGATTAATTAAATTAAAATCATGAAAGATTTAAATTTTGATGAAACATTAGATAATCTTTTTAGACAAGAACTTCCATATATAATGATTGGATTATCTAAATATAAAACAACTAAAATTCAATTGCCTAAAGTATTTGATGGACAATATTATGGAGCACATGTTATTGCTTATGATAGAAGAACTCATAGTATTCATAGTCCGGGATATTCTGATAGTGTTAGTTTTCAACATTGCTTAGGTTTTAAAGGAAATATTTTTATAAATGAAAATGGATATGGTTATTCTTTTGATCCATTATTTGGACATAAACATATTAATCAAGATCTTCTTATACAATTCATAAATATAATAAAAGATTATATTGAGATAAGAAATAAACATATGAATTTATTTAGAGGAGAAAATTATTCTTTAAATATGAATGGTAAATATGATTTTAATAATCCATTTGAAAAGGTTCTTACTATTTATAAAGATAAAGAAGTATTTTTTTGTCAACGATTAAATGAATTTACTGGTAGAGATAAGAAGAAAATAATAAATAATTCTGGATATAAAAATCTTATTAACTCATTGTATTTTAGCTTTGAATCTATTGCTGATGAATATAATACATTATATAAACGAGTTAAAGATCTTGCATCTACATATAGATTATTAGAAAAACTATGAAAGATAGAATTAAAGAATTAAGATTAATAAAAGAAGAATATCTTAAAGATAAATTAGATTTTTTTAAAACTATTAAAAAAGATTATCCTAATTGTTTCATAGATGTTAGTAAAACTAAGTCAAATATTGTTACTGAATTATATATTCTTTTACAATCTATTCCAATTAATAAAACTACTAGATATAAAGTTTTTCAAGGTACAGATGAATGGTTTAATAGAGATTTATTTTGGAGGCCTCCATATGATGATTTTTATAATGAGCATCAAAGCTATGGAACTAGATTTATAGATATTGGTAATTCTAAAGAATTAAAAATTAAAAATAATATACTTAGTTTTAATGTTGGTACATATCAAGGAAAGAAAAATATTGTTGATATAGATTTTTCTAAATTAAAAAGTTTACATAAAGATAAGGTTATAGAGTTTCTTGAATGTACTCAAGAGTTTCTTAAGTTAGATAAAGAATTATCTTTAGAATTAAATGATATTAATTTTACTATAGATGATAGTGGTCGCACTTCATTTGAATGTAATAATGATAAAAATAATTTTACATTAGAAAATTGTATTCATTTAGAAGATACTGGATATCAAACTAATAATAGAGGATATAGTGGATATGGTGGATATAAAAGTGAAGACATTAATACTATTATTAAAAATTTAAATAATGAATTAAAAGAATCTAAACCTTTAGCTAATGAAATTAATATGAAAACTATTCTTTTAATATTACAGAATCTAAATATAGAAAGAAAAACTTTTATTAATAATCTTGATTTATTATTAACTAAAATTCAATCTAAAAATTATGCATTTAAATTAATTAAACAGATATGATTGAAGAATTAAAAGATTATGAAAATTATTTAAATCTTAAATGGAAAGTTGATAATGTTAATTGGTCTTTTGTTAAAGAAAAATATTATCTTGAAAATAAAATTCAGATTGAAAGTTTGAACAATCTATTAAAGATTATTTATTCATACATACAAGAGAATACTAGATCAATAGAAAGTATCATGTCTGATCTTGTTATATTATTAAAGATTAATTTTCAATTTAGAAAGATTATTTATACAGATAATAATATAACTATTAGACATGGTCGTATGTATAAATTTAGAAGTAGGAGTGTATTACCAATGTCTAGTATTTTAGATTTAAAATTTAAATATACTAATGAGATAGAAGAATTTATTCTATCTTATGTTGATAGAATAAATTTAGAACTTCCTAATGTTAGAAAGATTCCTGATGTAAATTATAGAAATGATTTTCTAGATAATTTACATAATCAATATGATAGGAATAGAGATGAATTTAAAATCTTTGATAATACTCCTAATGCATATCCTAATAAATTAACTTTAGTTTTTAGTAATATTTCTAGATTGCATGAATTATATCTATATGAAAATTTTGCTTTAAGTAAACTTAAAGAAATTAAGAATGATTTGATTACTGCAATTATTAGATTGAGAGAGGAAGGACAAAAATTAAATTCTATTAATTTAGAATTAAAAGAAAAAAAGAGTAAGTATGATTTAATAAATGGCATATGAGTAATGAAACAAATACAATCATAAAAGAAAAAGGACAAGAATTATTTAATGAAGTTATAAATGAATTAAAAGGTGAACCATACAATTTTATACTTGATGATTTCATCGCATTAATATTGGGTAAATTTAATTCAATGGAAGTAGAAGAATTATATAAACAATATGAGCAACGAAAGAGCGACAAGCAAGTATAAGATATGGAAGAATAAAGTATTGAAACGAGATGGATATAAGTGTCAGAACTGTGGAGCATGGCATAAGAATGCAAAACTTCAAGTGCATCACATATTTAAATGGTATTTATATCCTAAGTTTAGGTATGATGTTCGTAATGGTATAGTGCTATGTGCAGAATGTCATAAACAATTTGATGATAATGAGTCGATCATATGGCAAATTAAGTATAGAAAACTTAAAGAAAAATATAATAAATTAAAAAATGAAAAAAGTAATTGATAGTTTTTCTAGTAATATATCTAAACAAATAGATAAAGAAATTAAAAGAATTCAAAAAGAATTTAGTTTCATCAAAAAATTTAAGGCTATTAAACATAGAGATAATAGTATTATTTTTGAATCAGCTTTAAAATTCTTATGTGATCCATCTAAAACTATTACTGTTAGTATTGCATCAGATAAAGATGAAGCAATTTTTAAAGAAGGAAAATTAATATGGAAAGAAAGTAAAGAAGAAATTACTAATTTATTTGGTAAAGATATTTATTTAAAGAATAATATTTTATCATTATCAAATCCTAATGTTGTTATAGATATGAAGTTATTAAAAAGTATTGCTATTGATCAACAATCTTTTGATAAGTTCATGGATTTTATTAAAAGATATTCTATTATTATTAATACTTATAATAAAATAAACGAACAATATAATGTAGTTTCTATACATATTAATAATTTAAGAAGAAAGAATTTAAATGTTGCAACGTTTATTGATACAATAGATAAAGTTGAATTGCAAAAAATGATTAAAAATCATAATAAAGAATATACTAAATTCGTTAATGAATTTAATATATTCGGAACACCTTATAAATTATTAATCAATCTTTAATATGGAATATAAAATTACACCTAAGACATGGACTTGTCCTAATGGACATATTAATTCTATTAAGAATAAAGAATGTCCTTTGTGTAAAGAGGATGAATTTAAAAGAATAATTAAAGAGAGAAATTTAATTAGTAAAAAGAAATATAATTATTCAAAGAAATGAAAATATTAAATAAAGAAATTAGATTAAAGAAAATTTTCATTGATGCAGATATTGATTTAGATAATGGAAAATTAATAACTATTCAAACTTGGGATGTAAAAGATCCAGATAATAGTTATTATAGTACAAATTGGAAAGTTATTCCTGAACATAAAGATATTTATAATGCTTTATCTAATGATCAAAAGAAAGAATTAGAAACATTAATTCTTACTATAATTGTATGAAAGTTTGTCCTACTTGTGGAGAAAAACAATATGGAGTTATGGATAATAATTATGTTTTATTATATAATACATGTTGGGAGTGTGATAAAAAGCGTTGGCAAAAAAGAGAGTTAACTCTTGCAGAGTTTGAACAACGCGAAGAGAAAGCATTAAACTATAAATCAAATGAGATTTAAAATTGCTTGGGAAGAAGCTCATATTGTTACAGTCGAAGCTAATAATGAAGCTGAAGCTAAGAAAAAATTAAAAGATAAAGATATAATTGATGAACATAAAGAACGCATTGGTGTTCTTGATGTTTATCCTGAAGATGATATATGAAAGAAATCGTTGTTCAAATAGGTAGAGCCTATGGAGGTTATGGAGCAGAGGTTAATGTTGTTATTGATGAGGTGAGATATATAATACCAGTTGATGAACTTGAAGAATATATAACATCATTAATTTCTAAAAAGCAATATATAATTAATAAAACTCCTAGACAAAAGTATGGGAGAATAACATTAAAATGATTATTAAAAAAGGAAAGATTCCAATTAAGATTTGGACAGATATTATGGAGAGCGGAGCCATGGATCAAGCAGTTAACTTATCCAATCTTCCATTTGCCTTTAAGCATATAGCTATTATGCCTGACACACACCAAGGAATCGGCTGTCCAATTGGATCAGTCGTAGCTACTAATGGAATTATAGTGCCGAATTTAATTGGCGTGGATATTGGGTGTGTTGACAAAGATACTGAATTCTTGTCCCCTAAAGGTTGGGTAAAAATATCAAAATATAAAAAAGAAGAAGTAGCACAATTTAATCCCCAAGATAATTATATATCATTTACTAAACCATTAGCTTATATAAAAGAGAAATGTGATAGGTTTATAAAAATTAAAACAAAATATGGAGTTGACCAAATGCTATCAGAAGATCATAGATGTTTGATTTATAAAAATGATTTTGACTATTTTGATATGAATGCTAAAGATTTAATGGATAAACATAATTCATTAAAGCTTGGATATAGACACAAAATTAAAACATCCTTTTATTCCGAAGGATATGATAGTTATGGTGTTGGTTATAACGAAGAAATGTTGAGAGTTTTAGTTATGTTTTCTGCTGATGGTTCTTATAGTCATAAAAAGTGTATATTACAGTTTAAAAAGCAAAGAAAAATAGATAGAGCAGAAATGTTATTAAGAGATGCTGATATTTTATACAATAAAAGTGTCCATAAAAACGGCATAACTAGAATAAGTTTCTATGCTAATCTTAAGAAGGGGTTGACTGATTTATGGAACGCTAACAAAGACCAACTACATATTATAGCTGAAGAATGTTTATATTGGGATGGAAATCAAAAAGATTGTTTTTATACATCAAGAAAAGAAGAGGCTGATTTTATTCATTATGTGTTTGCTAGTATAGGATACAGGTCTGTTATTAGACTTGATAGAAAAAATGAGTATAGAGTTTTTAAATATAATAATGATTTGGTTGGAATAGCTGGGACTCCAAAAACAAAGATTACTTATTCAAAAAGTAAAGATGGATATAAATATTGTTTCACTGTCCCAACATCTTACTTAGTTTTAAGAAGAAATGGAAACATTTTTATTACTGGTAATTGTGGAATGTGTGCAGTTAGAACTTCTTTAACTGAGATACCAAAAGAAACTCTCAAGATAATGATGGAAGAAATTAGAAAGGTTATACCTGTTGGATTTAATAAGCATATTAAATATGAATCATATCAGAGTAGATTGATGCCAGAATTGTCTGATGACTTAAAGATATGTCAACAAGAATTTGAGAATGCTTGTTTATCTTTAGGTACTCTTGGTGGCGGTAATCATTTTATAGAGATACAAAAAGGATCTGATGGATATATTTGGATCATGATTCATAGTGGTTCTAGAAATCTAGGTAAACAAGTAGCTGAATACTACAATAATTTGGCTATAGAACTTAATAAGAAATGGCATAGTGAAGTTCCTCCATCATGGGAGTTAGCTTATCTTCCTATTGATTCAGAGGAAGGACAAGCTTATATAAAAGAAATGAATTACTGTGTAAAGTTTGCTTTAGCTAATAGAAAGTTAATGATGGAAAGAATCAAATATATATTTGAGACAATGGTTCATCAAGCTGATTTAGGTGAATGTGTCTTTGAAGAGATGATTAATATAGCCCATAACTATGCATCATTAGAGAATCATTTTGGAGAAAATGTTTGGGTACATAGAAAAGGAGCGACTTTAGCTAGAGAAGATACTATAGGAATCATTCCTGGTTCTCAAGGAACTCATTCATATATAGTTAAAGGTAAGGGCAATCCTCAATCTTTTATGTCATGTTCTCATGGGGCTGGTAGATTAATGAGTAGATCTAAAGCTAAAGAGAATCTTGTATTAGCTGATGAGATCAAGCTATTAGATGATCAAGGAATTATCCATGGGATCAGAGATATAAGTGATCTTGATGAAGCGCCTTCTTCTTATAAAAATATTGATGAGGTGATGGATAATCAAAAGGATCTTGTTGATATTATTATTACTCTTCAACCATTAGCAGTAATTAAAGGATAAACATATGAATAAAGAATTAAAAGATTTAATTGTTATATTATTAAATATAATTTCAGGAATAATTATTTTATCATTTAGTTTAATTGGTTTATTAACATCAATAAGTCTTCACAATAATGATAATACTTGGACTTTATTTAGTATATTATTTTTTGTTATTAGTATATCAATTATTATAATGACATTAACTATTAAAAAATCATGAAAACAAAAATAGAAGTTAAATGTAGTTGGAGTTATGATATTAATCAATGGTTTGCACGTTGTTATTATAGAGTAAATAAAGAAACTATATCAGGAGTTTGTTTTTCTTTAGATAAAAATTATGCAATAGAAAATTGTGTAAAAGATCTTAAGAATAAACTTAAATTTTTAGAAATACATCATCCTGAAAAAAGAATAATTGAAATAGATATATGAGAAAAGGAATTGTTGTTTCAAAAAAAGTATGGAAAAGTATGTTCGGTCATAAGATTGATCTTGAACCATATGAATCTAAAGAGGTTTCTATTGTAGCTGAAACAGAAACTAAATTTAAGATTCATTTTCTAGATGAACCATCACTTAAAGATGATTGGATTCCTAAACAATTAATAGAATTAATTAAATAATTATGGAAGAACTTAAAAGAAGATTATTAAAGGATTTACCTTTTGGTAATTTAAAAGTTAATACTGTTATTTATAAAGCTAATCGTGGACAGAGTGGCAATTATTCTATTAGTCATGGTGAGACTTATTATAAAGAAGGTGGAAGTTCTAGCAATGGAATAACTACATTTGATAGTTCTGAAGAAGCTATCTTAAATACTATATGGGATAATCCAGAATGGTTTGAAGATGCTGTGTTAGAGCATATAGATTTTATTCCTAGTAATACTAGCATTACTTTAAAGTTTAAAGCCATGGATATAGAAGATGTAGAAACTTTAACCAAAGGATTAATACATATTCTAGATCATTTAAAAGATGATAATTATACATGGAATGATTTCAAAGCTTTTACTACTAGTATAAGAAATAATTAATATGAAAAATAATATCAAGATATCTTTAAACCATGATTACATTTCTATTAAAGATGAAAGATATGGAGTAGAAATGCAATTACCAATTAGGACGGCACAGATCATAGCGGATATGTGGCAAGCTAGTGGTAATGGAGATGAAGAGATTAAACAATATTGTAGTTATGGTGGGAAAGCAAATCCTTCATATGATATTAGTGTTTACATAAGACAGTTAGAACATAATAATATTTTTAAATGGATACATAAAACATTAGGAAATTTATGAAAAAGTATTTTATCAAACAAAAAGATTGTGAACATCTATATAGAGATGCAAGTGACAATAGGTTTTGTATTGATTGTGGAAAACAAATGAGTGGTTGGAAAATTAAAATTAGAAAGACTTGTGCTGTATGTGGTAAAGTTATTACTAGTAAAAGGTTTAGATCTTATTGCTCTAAACAATGTAGAGATAAAAGAAATAATACTAAATATCAAAAGCATAATTCTAAGATGCAAAAGATTAAGCGTGATGCTTTAGCTAGTATTCCATCTAGTGAAAAGAAACAATGTAAGATTTGTAATAGATGGTATGTACAAGTAGGCAGTCATATAGTTCAAAAGCATCATATGACAGCTAGAGAGTATCGTGAGAAATTTAATTTACCATTAAAGAAAGGAGTTGTTCCTCAATGGTATAGTAAGTTTAAGGGACAACAAGCATTAGACAATAAAACTTATATGAACTTAAGGAAAGGAAAGAAGTTCCGATATAAGAAAGGCGATCTTAGAGCTAAGAAAAATAGTGGATGGAAAAGCCATCATTATAAATCAGATGAGTTCTATGGATAAACGAAAATATTTTCGTTTTTAGAATAAATTGAGGCAGAGTTTATCTCTGCCTTTTTTTGTTGTGAAGAATTACTTATGTTGCTAGATAAAAGAGAACAACTCTCTTATTTCTATCATCATAAATCATTCTTTTGATTCCTTGTTTCCAAATGGAACCACTGTATCCATAGGAACTAATTCTAGTCCAATAACTAGCGGGCATTTTTCTTCCTCCTTTTCCAGTGATTAGTTTGTAAAGCTTTGCGTTTTCTTCGTTCTTCAATCTTTCCATAGTAATATGCAATCATTGCATGATTACCTTCCATTTCATTGATTGCATCTGTGTAGATTTCAGGATGCTGTCTTAGAATCTCATTTTCTTTTTCTCTGATGAGTTCTTCAAGAGCGTCATGGCAAGGTGTTCTGCATACTTCCATCTCTTCACCGTCACCAAAGACTGCTTCTTTGTATTTATGGTGATGAGAGATTTCAACATTTCCTCCATTCCATTCTTTGCAAATCTTACAATAGAATCTGGGCGTAATAATTACCTCCTATGTAAATTGTTAATGTGCTTCTTCATTGGGGTTTTCCCCTTGGAAGTTAAAAGTAAAAAGTTTATTATAGATACAATACCATATGATATACTTATCATTATTGCTAGTGTATAATTTATATAAGAAAGAATCAATATAAAAAGAAAAAACGTTATAATATTTATAGCGCTTTTTATTAATGTTGATTTCTTATTAAGTATTAAAGACAAACAAAGTATAAATAAAATTATACTAGATATGAATATAGTTGTTTTTAATACGTAGTTTATCATTAAGTATATTTTAACAGTTTAGATAGGGGAGTCAAACGAAAACGTTTTCGCTTTTGACAACTTTACAGTTCTATTGTTATAATAGAATTAATATGAAAGACAAAATAAAAGTTATTGAACCTTCTGGTAATTTACCAAGTGTTCAACAAAAAGAAAAGAAGTTAAACAATGATTATAATCGTTACTGTCTAGTAATTTTTACATTGTTTATTACAATGGTCTTGATAGTTTCATTCATTGAATTAAATGAGTGGATTAAGTTTTCTGTAATTATGATTGGTGCATTTATCTTAGAAGATATTCATCATACTCTTAAAAGGTTATGGGAGAAGAATTAACTACTATAGAAACTAAACCTAAATCAACTAAGCCTGAATATATTTGGTTTAATGAAAATCAAAATAGAAAAAAGATTCTAGATTTAGTTATATCTGGAAAGACTAGTGAAGAGATTCAAAAGGAGCTCAGTATAAAGGAACATGTTATTACTTATACTATGAATCATCCTCACTTTATTAATAAGCTTAATAAAAAGCTACAGGTTTTGTATACTATTTTAGTTGTTGATAAGGTACGTATTCAATCAGAGCTTTTAACTTTATTATATGGATCTCTTAGGAAAACTATTCCTGTAAAAGATAGAGTAAATATGAAAGATGAAAAAATAGTTAAAGAGCTTGTTAACATAACAAAGACTGAAACTAATAAGATTAATATTTCTAAAGTAGAAAAGAATAATTCTTTTATCTTTAATAATAATACTGGTGCTAAACGTCCAATTACTGAAGAAAAAAAAGCTGAAGAGGAAAGGAATCTTTTAAAAGGTTTTGGCATTATTGAGGAAGCAAAGTGCGAAACTGTAAAACAAGATGAATAATGAAATCTTAAAATATATTCATGATAATAAAATCACGACTAATAAGCGTGAGATCATTGAATTTCGTGATCATAAGTTTTTATTAGATATACTTAGAGATGAAAGTAAGATTATTGTTGTGCAGAAATGTGTACAAGCTGGTGTATCTTTTACTTTTGAAATTAAAACTTTGTTTGAAGGAAGTAAAGAACCTCTTAATGTATTGTATATTCTTCCTAGCATTAAAGACGCTAGGGATTTTGTAGTTTCAAAGTTTGATCCGGTGGTAGAAAACTCTAAGATTAGATTTAATGTTAAGAAGACAGAGCTTGGTAAAACAAATGTCTGGAGTTCAGCTCTAAAGAAAATAGGTGATTCATATTATTTCTTTAGAGGTGCACAATCAGAAGCTGGTGCTCAATCTATTGATGGTGATATCGTTGTTAATGATGAGTTTGATTTCCAACCAGCTAAATCTAGGAAAATGTTTCAAGAACGTTTGGAAGGTTCTAGTTCTAAGGGCATAAACTATTGTATTGGATATCCTATATTAGATGGATCTGGTATTAATGAAATGTATGACCAGTCTGATCGTAAAGAATGGTTCATTACTTGTCCTCATTGTCAAAAGAAACAAGTGCTTACTTGGCCATCTAATGTTAACAGGGAAAATGGTACTTATGTTTGTTCTCAATGTGGAGGAGAATTATCAGATGATGATAGAAGGAATGGAGTTTGGATAGCAACTAATCCTAACGGAGTTACTAGTGGATATCATATTTCAAAGATGATGTTAGTTTGGGTTAGCGCTGCTAAGCTTATAAAGAAATTCTCAGAGGATCCGCCTAAGCATTTCTATAATTATACATTAGGATTACCATATAAAGATGGGGTTTCTGTCATTAACAAAAAGACATTTGATGATCTTAGGGTTGGCTATCAAGATTATACTAAATATAAAAATTCTTCTTATAAGATTATTGGTATAGACCAAGGAAATAGATTCCATTATTGTGAAGGAATTGTGTCTCCTAAAGGTTGTGTTATAACTAATATAAAGATCATTGATTCAGAGGATGATTTATTTAAAGCGATTGAGAATTTCAAGCCAGATAAATTAGTGGTAGATATGTCACCAAACAGATGGACTGCTTTAAGGATCCAGGAAAAGTTTGGGTTAGATGTAGTATGGCTTGCGAATATTAGACTATGGGCTATGAATAAATTATCTAAATCAAAGATCAAGCACTTTGAATTAAAGAGACAGTTTGGGATGGTGAATGTTGAAAGAACTGAAAGTATTCAGACTATGATTGATGCTATGAATGATGATGGTATTCATTTCCTAAATGATATTCCAACACTAGAAGATGTTTATATCCATTTAAAGAACATGGTTCCTAGCAATGAGTTGAGACAGGGTATTACTAGAAAAGTTTTTAAAAGAGCTGGTAGTGATGACTATGGATTTGCTATCAATCTTTTCTATGTAGGAACAAAAATAATGATGCCGAATCCAGATGATATATTAAGAGATCTTGAAAGTAAAAAAGCTCTCTTGAATACACCAGTTGGATTAGAAAAGGCTATAGAGAAAATGATGACAGGTTACCATGAGTCTATAATTGTAATCAAACCAAAATAATGAATGAAACAAACCTATTCAGTAGTGCATTAGCAGCACAAAATAGACATGTAAAATTTCTTCAAGCTACAGAGGGAAATCTTTCTACCTATTATTTTGGTAGGAAGTTAAGCATTACTGCTAATAGTTCTACATTATTTCCAAAGATAAACATGATTGATACAATCATGTCTTATAAGCCAGATCCATATAATCCAATGCAATTCTTAATCAATGCTTTCGTTGACGAGATCATTGAATCAGAGTGGACGTTAGATGTTGAGTCTAGCTTGAGTGGTCAAGAAAAATTAACTGACCTATGGGAAGATAAGCTTAATAAGCTTCATACTAAATCTAAGAGACGCACAAACTTAAGGAGATTACTTCTTGAAATGTTTTTTCATGCATATTTTGCTATGTACTTTGATGGATCAAGATGGTGGCCATTAACTGCTTATGATATTATTCCAGGAGATCCATCTATTCCTACTTGGGAAGATCAACCATATATACTAAGGCTTACTAAAGTAAGTAAGAAGTATATTATAGATAATATTAAATACAATCAAGATTGTGGAACATTCTTAGATGGCATGGAAGATCTAGATGATACTATGATTTATGATATTTGGTGTAAAGATTTAAATTCTAATATTGCTTATCTTCAAAATGGAAAGGTTCTTTATAAACAAGAATTTCCAGTAGAAAAACAATATCCTTTCTTTGGAGCCATTGATACTGAGATGGTTAACTCATTCTATACAGTTCCAGTTACATTAATTTTAGCTGAACTTTTAACTAAATTTCAAAACTCTTTGACTGGAGTAGAGAAGAGCAGTAAGTCTACAGCTAATCCTTTATTAGTTTATGATGTAGATTCTGGTATTGATATTGATCAAGTTGTTTCTAAGATGAGAGAAGATTATAAACAAGTTGTAGTTGGTAAAAATAGAGAGGGAGATATTGGATATAAAGCTCCGGCTGCTATGCCTTCATATGCTATTAATATGCCTGATGTTTTTATGGGACAGATGATGAGACATCTTGGTATTAATGATGCATTTCTTGGTAATCCAATGGCAGGTGTTAGAGAAAGAGGCGCGCTTACCAATTTAATTAAAGCATCATTTAGAAAATTAGAATCAAAAGTAATTCTTATTGAAGAGGCTTTTACTGACATGGATAATTATGTGCTTAATTTCTATGGGGCACATAAAGATAAGTTCATGAAGAATTTTGAGCTTAAGACTCCAGAAGAATTCTTCGTAGGATCAAAGCTTACAGCTACTGAAAGATTAACTCAATTCTTAAATAAGGATACATCAGAAGAAAAGAATCTAACTATGAATAAATATAGGGGAGGTCTTATTTCTCAAAGGACGGCTCTTAAAGAATTAGGACATATGCAACCTGATAGAATCATTAAAGAACAACAAGAAGAATCTATGCAAAGAGAATTGTTTAAGGTTGATGTTCAGAAAAGAGTTGCAAGTACTGCAATTAAGAATCCTTTAACTACTGCTTATGAGAAACTTAAGGGTAGATTAAACAATAAATTCTGGTTAGTTCCAATTGAAGGAGATAGAGTTATTGTTAAGGTTCATGCTGATGATAAGAAAGAGGCAGCTAAATTATTGCTTGGATTTGATGACAAGATTTTTATTAAAGTAATCAAAGAGAAGGAAGTAGTTCCAGTTGATCAAACAACAATGGAGGTTCCTATGACTTCTCCTCCAGTTCAAGCTCCAGTTGTTCAAGCTCCTACTCAGCCACAAAGACAACAATTCCAACAAAAACAACCAGTTGCTGCACAAGAAGTACAACCAGTTGCAGAAGTTACTTCAGAGGGGACATCCTTAGATGATCTTATTAGTCAGTTAAAAGGTGCTACTCCTGCTGAGAAACTAGTAGAAACTGCTGGTGCAGAAAAAGGTGCAGCTCCTATTGAAAGAGAAGTTAAGCCAATGGTTGATGAATTAATAGCAGCTACTATTGCAAATAAGAAAACAATAGATGCTACTTCAGAAATGATGAAGCTGAATGCTTTATACTTTAATGAACCTATTGCTAAGAATATTGCTGAAGGAAAACAAACTGCATTCATTAAGCCTAAAAGAATGAATGAGTTATTAGAAGAAGATTATTTATTAGCAGGTAAAAAGGTTTATGGAATTGTAACTGTTAGACAAATTCTTGATGACTTTGATTTTAATAATACATTTAAGTATCATAGATTAACTGATGCTTCTAGACAGAAGAATTGGGGAGACTCACCTTTATACTTATATGTTTATGATTTACAGTTGTTCAAGAAACCAGTTGATTATACACCAGAGCCTGGTGCAAAAAATATAATCAAAATAACTAATCCATCAATATGACAACATCAGTAGTAGATTATTTAAAAAGTATTAGTAAGGATAGTTCTTTTGAAACAAGAGCTGCTTTAGCTAAGCAATATGGAATAAATAATTATACTGGTGATGCTGATCAAAATACTTTGTTGTTAGCTAAGTTAAAAGAAAAGGAACCAGAGAAAGTTCTTAAGACTGGTTTTATTACTAACAATGTTATTAAGGCAGTTAAGAACTTAGTTACTACTGGCAAGACTGGTCTTACTTCTAATGATCTTTATGATTATAAGATAGAGACTCCTAAAGTTGAAACAACAAAGACTCCTTTCTTATCGGAATCTTCTGCTTATAAAGCTCCAGCTAGTTCTTTGTTATCTCTTAGTAGTGCTTTAAAAACTGGTGGGAAGATAGATACCACTAGTAAGTATATTCAAGACCCTAATAATAAGAATGCTTCTATTCCTAATCCTTATTATAAAGCAGAATCTAAAACTTCAGAACAAGTAGCATCTGATATTTTAAAAGAAGATTCAACTACAAAAGATGCTGGCACTATTTATCAAGATGAGAATGGTGATATTAAAACTAAAGAAGTTGAAGATTCTAATTTAGTTATTGAAGATAAGCCAGCACAAAGAGATAGAATATTAACTTTGCCTGCAGAACAAATGTCTTTTGATAAGTGGGCTCAATCTAATAATATACAAGATCCATTTAGAGATGAAGTTACTGATTGGGAAAAGTTATATATTGCTAATAAGACTTTAGCAGATGCCGGAACATTATCTATTACTCAAGATCTAAAAGATAAGTATAAACTTATCTCCGTTTCTTCTGTTGCTGCAGGAGGAGCAACAACTACTCCAATTACTTCTATTAAGTATATAGATGGATTCCCTAAGTCTAGTGAGGAGATGGAGCAATGGGTTGCTCAAGGTAGAGTATGGGATCCAGTAGCTGGTAAATGGAAAGAGAAAGCTATTGCAGTTACACAAGAAGATACCAATTCTTTACTTAAGTCTGCATTAGATGAAATAAATAAAAGATTGGCCGCTGGTGCAACTTTGACTACAGATCAACAATCTATTTATGATAAGGCTAGTGCTGCTCTTGGTCTTTATAAAGCTACTCCTACTAGTACTACTACCGAGACTACTGAAGTTATTGAAGAAGCAGAACCAGAATCTACAGTAGAAGAATTAGAAAATCTTAATCAATTGACTGATACAGAATTGAGTGGTTATACTAAGCAAGAACTTAGAGATGCTGGATTAAATATACTTGGATCTTTTAGTACATTTAAAGCATATGCTGAAGATGTAGCAGCTAAGTTAAAAGCGAATCCATCTGTCGAGTTGAATTCGATTCAAAGAGCAGTTTATAATTATTACTACTAATATGAAAACATTTACACGAGCTGAACAAGCTAAGAATCTTATTAAGGCAAAGAGAGAAAAAGGTAAGCCTAAGTTAGGTTCTGGTAAGAGATTCCAACAGTTAGCAAAAGAACTTGGAAGTAAAAAGGGAAAGAAGAAAACAAACCCTGCAGCTCTTGCGGCATGGATTGGTAGAAATAAATTTGGAAAGGTCGCATTTGCAAAATTAAGTGCAAAAGGAAAAGCATGATTATAGTAAAAAAGAAAGACGATATTCCTAAAGCATTAATGACTGGTGTTAAAATTCTTGGGACTAAGGGGCCGATAGCTTTATATAAGTCTAATGAATTTAAACAAGGGTTAAAGAATACAAAGGATATAGTTGGTTCTGTTATTAGTAGAGCGGCTTCTAATTTAAAGTATGGTGATTTAAAAAGAGAACAAGCTTTAAAGCAAAAAGCGAGTAAAGATGCTCAGTGGTTACTAAATGAAACCAACAGAAAGAAGAGTGAAGCTCAAATGAAAATTAAGTAGTGTTGACAATTCTATCTACTTATAAATATAATGAAGATAATATATTATGGAAATTGAAAAATTAGATGAACTCGATCTTCCAGATGAAGTTAAAAAGGAAATCGAGGAAGCATTAAAACTCAACGAAGATAATTCTTCTGTCATTGATACTCAAAATAAAAGGATCACTGAATTAGAAGAACAAGTAAACATAACTAATAAAACACTTGAGGAAGTTCAAAAAGAAAAAGATGAACTTGCTGAAGCAAATAAAAAAAACATGGAAACAATAAAACCAGAAGTTAAACCTGAAGAAGTAAAGCCAGAAGTTAAACCAGAAGTTAAGCCCGAGGTAGTTCCAGAAGTAAAGCCTGAAGTTAAGCCAGTGGTTGAAGCTAAGCCAGAGGAAATTAAACCTGATGGTACTCCTGATCTAAAAGCTATTGAAGCAAGATTGATTCAACTTGAGAATGATAAAGCATTAGAGAAGTTGAATAGTGATTTAGAGAGAGTAATGAAAGAGTTTCCTAATAGTGTTAGAGAGAAAATTCTTATTGAATTAGCTAATGGATCTGATAAGACAATTGAAGAGATTGCTAAGGAGTCACATGAAGCTGAGACAAAGAGAATTGATGATTTAAAAGCATCAATAACAAAAGAAAAAGAAGCTGAAATTGAGGAGCGAGTTCGTAAAGAACTTGCGGGAAGCAATGTCTTGCCACAGTCTCCTGCTTCAGGTTCTACAGTTCCAGGCGCAGGAAATGCTGCTGTAAAAAAGCAGTCAATGAATGATGCTTGGGCCGAAGCCGTAAAGAAAGCTCGTAATGAGCACAAAGAGGCCTAGGTTGTTATGTCAGTATAAATAGTAACAATAAACAACAAACATGATATCAGAACTAAACGTTGTTACTAGAGAGTATTTCATGCCTCTAGTAACTAATCAGGTTTTTCAAGGATCACCTGTATTAGAAAAGATCTTTGGCATTGCAAAAGAAGGTGAGTTCGGAATGGCATCTCCATCTTTAGATGGTAGAGCAATTATCGAAACACTAGAAGTTGGTGCAGTAAATGAAGAAGCAGCTACTCCTTATGCTACTGGTACAGTAAGCATTGCAAAGGGAAGTACAACTTTGACAGGAGCAGGTGGTGCAAGTTTCACAGCAGCTATGGCTAATAGAGGTCAAATCACTATTACTACAGGTGCTACTTACAGAATTGCATCAGTGACTGACGCAACTCATCTTGAATTGACAGATCCATTTGAACAAACAACTGTATCTGGTGTAGCATTCTCTATTGATTATTTTACTACAGTAGCTAATACATCTGGTGCTTACGTTAAGGCCGATACATTTGCAGCTGGAGATGAAGATACATTAGCAGGTGCTTCATATGATTGGAAAATGTATCACACAACTGTAAAGATTCACAACCTTGATTTAAAGCAAAATACAGGTAAATCAAGAATCATCGACTTAGCTTCTCAAAGATTAAGATCAGCAACAAAGCAGTTACAAAGAAATTTGATCGCAGATTTCTATGGCACAGCTGTTGATGGAGATTCTGCTGGTAAGATGATTGGATTACAAGGTATCTGTGCTGGTAGTGGTACAGTAGGAACCATTAACAAGGCAACTTATGCTTGGTGGCAAGGAGCTAGGAACTCAGCTGCTTCAGCTAGAGACCTAACATGGGACTTATTGAACAAAGTTTACTACGACACTAAGAAGTATGGTAATGGTGATGCCGCTAACTTGATCGTTACATCTGATGGTGTTATTCAAAACTATGAGAACAGCTTAACTAAGACTGTCGTTACAGGTTCTTCTGGAACAAGATATGAAAATATCGTTGCTACAAGAGCATTGGACGAAAAGGTAGTTGATGCTGGTATTACTGGTTTTAAATTCAAAGGTATCGACATGTTGTCAGATCCTATGATCCCAGTAGCAGACAAGACATTCTTCATTAACTTGAACTACATTTACTGGAGAGTCCTACAGGGATTCCAGTCAACTGGATGGCAAGACTTGAAGGCTTCACAAAATAAGGATTGGGCACAGTTAACCGTAAATGGTTATGGTGCATTAACCACTTCATGTTGTGCAAAGTTTGGTCTTATCTCAGAACTTAACCAAAACTAAGACAGCGAGTAAGCAGGTTGCTTCGGGGAGGGTTCAATTCCCTCCCTTACTCCTATGAAAGTATCCGTTTATCCTTTAAAGGACTATATAATTGAGTTTATAAATACAAGAGGCATTACTCTTGCTAGTCATGAAGAAGATCTAGATGTTCTATTTTATACAGGTGAGTCATTAAAAGAACTAAAAGATCTAGTTAAAGATACTAATGCTAATTGTGTGATTGTTAATAACATGATCTTAAAAGATAATGTAGGTTTCTTTTGGATTAGGCACAATTTTACTGACTTGAATTCCCTATGTAATCCTGTTACAATTAGTACAAATACAGAGGTTCTTGCTAAAGAACTTTATGGAATGTGGGGATTGCAGGCTGAGATTCAATTTACTAAAAAGATAGTTAAAGAAAAAAGTGCCAATAACATTATAGAACATGTTAAGAATGTGATGTTGTGGGCATAGTAAATGTCATACAATATGAATACACATATAGTTAAATCTGGGGAAGATAACTTAGATAAGATCGCAGCTCAATATGGATTAACGGGCGGAGATCTTGCGGTATATAATAGACTTCCAAGTAGTAAAGTAGTTCCTGGGCAAGAACTTAAATTAGAATTGCCTAAGGATGCTTTGCCTATTAAGGTTAAACTAGGAAAGGGTGATTCATTAGAAACTGTTGCTAAACATTTCAACACAAGTGTTGATCGTATTAAACTTTTAAATAATCTTAAAGATAGCAATGTTGGAGAAGGTACAAGTCTTATTGCTTGGGATCCATTTAGAATGAATTATACTAAGATTAGTAAACCGGAGGATCTTGATACTCTAGCTAGACAATTAAATACTACTAAGGATAAATTGTTAGAGGCGAATCCTCATGTTGATATTACGAAAGTTTCTTCTGAAACTTCTATTAATATTCCATGGCAACTTAATAGATATGTCGAGCCAATTAAAGAAACGAAAACATATTCGTTTCCTGAACCATTAAAAATTCCTACGGCTAAAGCTGAGGAAGTTGTTACAACTAAGCTTCCTGAATATAAAGAATACTATAAATTTTCTACGCCAAAACCTGAGGCTAAAGGTTTGATTTATGATATTCCTTTTATTTCTAGTAAAGCTAGAGATATAAAAGCTACAGAATATTTTAATAATATCTCTAAAGAATTAACAAACATTAATACTGCAGCTTTTAAATCATATAAAGAAGCTGAGGCTAAAGGCAATAAGGAATTAATGTGGAAATTATTATCTTATATTCAAAATACTAATAAGGAATTCGAAAGAGTTACCGGTCTTAAATCTGGAACAGATGTTAGTAAAGCTATTGAGGCTATTAAGTATCCTGAGAAATCAAGGATAGATGATTATCTTACAGATCAAATAGTTAAAGAAACTACTGAAAAAGTTAAGAAAATAATGCCAGAAGCTGAAGAAGTTGGAATCACAGATGATGTATCATATCAAAGATACAAGAATGAAGTATATGATAATACTATTAAGATTGAGAATGAGGGCATAACTAAAGGTTACATTGCTAAATCTTCTGATGGAAAAGTTTCATATACAGATAAGGCAGATAAGATTTTAAATACTTATGTGAAAGATAATGATGCAATGAAAAGTCTTTATACTTCACTTGATGCTACTCAAGAATTTTGGGAAACATTTCCTAAGGATTTTGAAGCATGCTTATTAACAGCTGATCCTATTAAAAGGACTGAGTATCAAAAACAATTTAAGAATAAATATTCTGATCTATCTTTAGTAGATCAAATGAATCCTAAGTTCTTGGCTTATAATAATTTATATTTAGAAGATCAAGATCTTGGTAGTAAGCTAGATGATATAATAAATGAAAAATTACCTAAGATTAAAAATAATGATATCATCTTAGAGGTTTTAACGTCTGGAAATCCTGATTCATATTCTGATTTATTAAAGCAAAATAATATATCTAGTAATGATGTAGCGATTGTAGGAAATTTATTAGATGAATATTATAATTACAATACTAAGAGGATTGCTTTAGGTGAGCAGATTGATGCTATTGGAAAAGATCTTACTAATAGCATTAATACTATTCAAAGTACTATTCTTAATTATGATAGCAAGACAAACTTACAAAACTTCTTTATTCAGGGAGCTCAACCAACCAGCAAATTTGGAGAAGCTTTGAAAGGATTGGCTATAGCCAAGCATCAAGCTAGCCAAGTTAGAGGAACTACATTGGCTGAGAATATTGATAGTGTTTATTTGTCTGATTTATTTAATTGGATGGATAAATATAATTCTAGCGCTGCTACATTAAATAAGGTTAATCAATTGGATCTTGTCTATGGAGAACAATCTAATAGATTGTTTGAAAGGCGCGAAGAAAAGAAATTAGAATCTATTCTTCCTTCTAATTGGTTTAATGAAAATTATTCTGATATTAAAACATGGGAGAAGATTTTAGTTCCATTACAATATACTATTCAGAGATTGGCTGAAAGTAAAAATCCAGTAGTATCTAGTGGCACACAGAATATTCTTAAGACTATGGATTATTACATGAATGATATTGTTGGAAAGACAATCATTCCAGCTACATTAAAAGTTCCAGTAACTTATGGAAGCATGATTTTATATGCTTATCCAGAATATCTTACTCTTCAAGCTCAGAAAGCAATGGGTCAATTGACTGATGAAGAATATGATAAGAAGATTGCAACTTGGGATAAAGACTTGCAGACTTTTGCTAAGTTACAATTTGGAATAAATAGATTTAATTTTAATAATGTTTCTAGTGTATTCAATCAATTATCTACTTCTAATATAGTTACAGTTGAAAAGCCAATGCTTGATGCAATGGGAAAAGAAATGGTTAATGAGCATGGAAAGCCTCTTACATATAAGAAACATTATAATGAGATTACATTATGGAAAGATTGGAATCTTTATGATGTCTTGAAGAACGGCAATAGACTTGATCTATATAGAGAAATCCAGAGTCTTAATCCAGATAAAGATTTAACTAAGTTGAAATCTTTAGACAAGGTTATACTTCCAAGAATAGACGAGGGAATTGGTAGCGGAATGGTTAGGGGCTCTGAAAACTATATATATAATCCTCAAACATTTTTTGAAAAAACTATTTTGAATCCCGAACAGATTGAAACTGTTAATCAATTAGTTGAAATCTTTTATGATCCATTAACATATGTTACATATGGGATTGAAGGATTGGCAAAAACTGCTGTATCACCAATAAGGTTTATTAGAGATGTTGAGGGTAAAGCTTTATCTACTGGATTAAGAGAATCTTTTATTAAGGGCTCTGAATCTTTGCTTACTAATGGATCAAGATTTACTTTCTTATCTAGGAAGATTCCTCAATTAGCTAGTCTTTATTCTAATCTAAATAGTAAAATAGTTAGCGCGGCAGAAAAGATGTTCCCAGATACAGCATCAAAATGGTATCATATTCCAGCTAAACTAGACGCAGCTAAAGCTGACTTCATAGCAAAGAAAACTATGCCAACTTCATATGCTAATCTTAAAAGAGCAATTAAAGTTATTGATTTCTTTGAGAAGCCTATTGATGTAGATCTATTTAGATTGCCAGGAAAAGTATCTGAAGCAGCCCTTAAGATAAAAAGAATTTTTGATATCAATTATATAATAGATAATCTATCTAAAATTAAAACAGAAGTTATTCCAGTAGAGAAACTTACCAAAGAAGGAATTGTAATCATTAGAGATTCTAATGGAAAGCAATTTATTGGTAAGGTTATTAGAACTCAAGGAGCAACAGATATTTCTGGAGAAGTAATGTATGGGGGGAAGAAGGTTAAAATAGATTCAAGTGTATCTAAGTCTTTTGATATTCAATTAGCCGATGGTAGCTTTAAATCATTCATACAAAAACAAGTTAAAGAGATAAAAGCTCCAACGAGTAAAGAATTAAAAAGCATTGATAGCGCTTGGAAAGCTATTGATCCAATGGACTCATACATATCTGACTTCATAGAAAATAATATAGAGACAATTAGAACTATAGGTGTTGTTGATATTCCTAGTAAGAATAATTATATTGCTATAAACATTAAGGGGATCAAGAAGCCTATAACTGGAAAGATAATAAATAAGACTTCAAAAGAAGTTGGGATTTTATTAGCAGATAAAACAAAAAAAACATTAGCATTAAATAAGATAAAGGAAATAAAACTTATTGATCCTAGAGAGATTAAAGATCTTGTCATTAAATGGAATGATACATTCCCATCGGAAGTAGAGTCAAAGTTTTTATCTCCTTTAAAAAATAAAATTGCTACTGAGGTAGGTCGTATTGATAATGCTTTGAATTGGTTTTCTGCTGGGCAACTTATAAGTAAGTTACCACCATCATTGAGAGTTACAGCTTCTGATCTTATCAACAGGGCTGGCTTTACTTTAAATAATAGAGCAGCTCTTGATACCAAATTAATGTTTGATTATTATGCTCAAGCATTTAAAAATGATAAGAAGATATTACAAACTAGAGTAAGGCAAGGAGATAAATATATCGACTTGGCTTGGAATGAAAGAGTAGATAAGAATGGAAAGATCTTTAAAGTTGAAGGTCTTACTAAAAAAGCTGTTGTTGAAAATAAAATAGAGAATCTATTGTTGAATGCAGAAGCTGCTACTTTAGAAGATTGGAAAGTATTATGTAAATATGGGGTTTATCCCTCTACTCTTAAGTCTGCTATTGAAAAATTAGCTATTCAAATTTCTAGAGGTGATGAAGTTTCTAAAGTCTTATTAAAGAATGGAAACTTTATATCAGATTTAGTTAGAGCATTAGATCCTAATAGTTTTAACCCATCTCTTCAAAAGGTTAAGATTAGATTCGGAGAAGAATATACTAAATATCTTTATGATAATGGTATAACGTCTAGACCTGGAATTAATAAAATCTTTGAAATAGCTAATGAGTATAATAAGAAGATAGCTAATACTAGTGACGAAGCTATTATTATTAGGGCTAAGGAAGAAATAAGAAAGACGTATGGAGATGAATCATTAAGACTTTCAGAGGGTATAGTTGATATATATCAAACCTATACAAAAGAATTGCTTCAAAAGCAAAGATCTATTATTGATCCATTCTATATAGATATTCCTAATAATATAGAAGTTGGATTTAAAGAGAATAAAGTTATCTTATCTAAGGTTGATGATAAGGCGATCACTGTTAAGGATATTTTCTTTAAAAGAAAAGGATCTACTATTCCAGAAAAATTATTCAAAGCAGGAACTAAGAAGTCTGAGATTTTAGAGTATTTAAATAAAATAATACTTGATGAAAGATTTGATTATTTACAGGGTGAAAAGATTTTAAAAGGAATAGAAGCTCGTGATATTATTAGAGAATTATATCAGGATGCTATTGATAATGTTAAAAATCCAAAGATAAAAGAAATCTATAATAGATATGTAAAGACTGGAGAGAATATAAATCTAGATGATTTTATATCTTTCATTGAAACCTATAGGAATCTAAAAGATTTAGATTATACTAGTTTCAAGCAGATTAAAGATGTAATCCAAAGACAATATAAAGGAGCTGATGAATTTGATAAAATTAGATTAGAGGTTTTGAAACTATTAGATGGAAAGAAACCTTTCTTTAGGAATCATGATATTGGAAATTCAATTGGAACATTATTAAACCTTAGAAGATCTACTCCTAAAGAGTTAGATATTGCTGCTAAGACTATTAATGGAGTCTTTAAAGGAAAGAAAGTTACTGCAAAGAATAAAAGATTTTTAGTTCTTGATACTGAAACAACTGGGACTAATATTGTTAAGGATAATATTATAGAATTTGGATGGAAAGTTATTGATGGTGAAGGAAATATAATTCCAGATAGTGAGGGAAAATTCTATAGGAAGTATGATAAAGACTTCTCGAAGAAACTTCTTGAAGGTGATGCTCAAAAAATCCATGGAATAACTGATGATATTATTTCAAAAGAAGGACAAGACTTTGGAATCATATTAGATAATCTTATTAATGAAATTAATAATGTAGATGGTGTTATCGCACATAATGCTGATTTTGATATTGGAATTTTAAGAGAAGAGCTTAAAAGAAATAAGATTAGTGCTGATACTGTATTTTATGGAAAGGAAATCATAGACACTATTAAATCTATTGATAATAACTTTAAAGGAAAGAGTTTACTTGAAATGTATAATCAATATGTCGGAGGGACATATGATGCACATGATGCATTGGCTGATGTTAATGCTTTAGCTCAAATATATAAACAAGCTTATGCTGATGGAAAAGTTAGTAAGTTTGTTTTTACTGACAATACATCCTCTATTCATAAGAATTTAGTTTCATTGAAAGATCAATTACAAACGCTTGAAGAAACTAGAAGAATTACTCCAGGGTTAGGAGTTGGAGAACAACCTAATTGGACAGCAACTAAGCCAAAGGAGAAGGATGAATTAATCAGAATAAGAAAAGAATTTGTTGATTATTTATTTGGAGATTCTTTAGAAACTATTTTAAAAAGTTCTGAAGAAGATATTGTTAAAAACGTTACAGAAAAAACTGCACAGATTTTTGATATAGTTGATGGACAAAGGACATTCAAGAAAAGAAAAAACATGAAACAATCTGATAAGACTATTCTTCAGATAGTTAATCAGTACCATGATAAGATTAAAGAATTATCAGTAAACGAAAAGAGGTTATCTAAAGAATTAAAATCCTTAGAGGCTAAAAAGAAGGATACTAAGATTATAAAGAAAGAACTTGAAGACATCAATAATAAAATTATTGAGTTGAAAAAGAAAGATTGGGAACCATTGTCTGAAGATTCTGGTATTATTGTTATACACCAAGACTATGGTTCTACTGATTTAGAGAAGGCAGAACTTAAAAGGTTATCATCTGAGGGATATAGGTTTTTAATTATGTCTAAGGATTATAAAAGATTTGGTGGTAAAATACTTCCTGCTATTAAAGCATTGCGTGATCTAGGTTTAGCTGAAGAATTTGACATGACTAAGCCTTTAGCTAAAGGACAAGTATTTGATTTCTACACTTTAAATCTTAAGTCTAGAAAATTATTATCTGGAGAACTTTATGATATATATAGTAATATCATTAAAGATAGTAATGGAAATATTGATTACTTAACTAGGTTAATTTTAGATGCTAAAGATCAAAGCAAGAGCAATCTTATTAGTGTAAACATGAGTCTTGTTAGCAATATGAAGCAGTTTGCAAAAGATGAGCTTCTTAATATTGATGATACAATAGGAATGGCATCCAAGTATTCAGACTTTTTATATAAATATATTTCAGAACATAAGGATTGGTTCAATAATCCAGATATTATTTTGAATGAACTTAAATTTATAAAAGATATTAATGGAGCAAGATTAATTTTATCTGAGAAATCTGCTATTGCTTCCTATCTTTTAAAGGCATTAGATAACTTAAAAGAAAATAATGTTGATGTATTTAATCTAAACAATCTTACTCCTGCTGGAATAAAAGCCAAGGAAATGTTTGATTCTATTATGGATTCAAATGTTATGGATCCAGTTAATGAACAAAAGGTTATTAAAATATTGGATACTAAGTTTTCTAAAGAATTAAAAGCGTCTACTGATATGCCTATATCAGATAAGAATGTATTCTTAAGTAGAAATGAATACTATTCTTTGCCAGAGAATAAGGTTTTAGAATTAAAAGAGTGGTTAGATTTGCCAGAAAATAAATTTCATTTAGATAGAATTGATTCTAGTAAAGATAAACTTATAGACAATGAAGCTATGAGTGCTTATCTTTCTTATAAGAATAATAAAAAGATTACTCCTTATGATGATTATGTTTTCTTTAAGGAACAAGAAAGTGTTAATGTTGATCAGATAGGTCTTACAATTGATAAAGATGAAAGTAAAGGAACTATTACATTGAAAGAACTTAGTGATGACTATGGTGTTTTAGAATACCTAGATGATCAATTACAAAAATTTGGATATGAAAGCCAATCTTCTATAGCTCTATCTGATGATTTAATGAAACAGCTTGGAGCTAAAAAGATTAAAGAGATTGATGCTAATGGACATGAAAGAAATGTTTGGGTAGTTAATGTAGAGAAAATATTTAATGAAAGAGTTTCTAATTTTGGAAAGAAATCATTAGTTCCTATTAAAAAAGAAAGATTAGATATTTCTACTGTAAAGAAATTACCAGCTGGTATTTATGATGATGGGATCATTTTAAAGAAGCGAAATAAGAATGGAGAAATGATTATTGAGGTTTCTAATATTTATAATAATAATGTAGACAATAAAATTGTTTATGTATTGTCTCCAGAAAGTCAATTAGAAAAATCATATAGAGATGGAGACATTCTTATTACAAGTGTTGATCAAGAAATAAATCATAAAAATTATTTAAATATATTAGATGAAGATAGGCGTGAGCTTTATAAGCCTATTAAATATAATGATATTGATACAGATAAAAATGTAATTGATTTTTCGTCTGATCCAAATAAAGAAAAGAAATATAATATCTATAAAACTTCTATTAATAATGAAACTGGTGAGGTTAAGTTTGTGTTATCTAAAAAAGATATTAATGAGAATAATTTAAATGATAATCTTAATAGTTTCATAGATAAGGATAAATCTTATAAAATTCAAAATGCTACTGAATGGCATGAAAATTTAAATCAAAAGGCTATTAATAATTTTGATAAGAAAATGGAAATGGAAGAGGGAGTTAGAAGTGGTGATATAATGTCTTATTCTGTGGATCCTATCCCTGAAAGTCTTTATGATTTAACTAAAAAAGAAGTTGAACGTGAAAAGATTCAGCCTATAATGGTTGATAGAGTAGTTCAGAATGTTGATACCTTTGATATTAAGAATTTAGATGGAACAATATCTCTTATTCCAGGAAATAAAGTTATTACATTTGAAAATATATTCAGTGCAGATAAAGCTTCTGGTAATACAAAAGTATTTCCAAAGCCAAAAGAGTTATCTACATTTGAATATCTTAGTCTTGATTTGAATAAGTTGAGAAGTAGTCTTAGAAGTGAAAAGACTCATATTGATTATATTATTGTAGATGTTCTAGATGTTAAATATATTAGCAATTTAGAAAAAGAACTTTCCACAATTAAAGATGTAGTAAAGCATAGTGAACTTTCTAATAGGATAAATAATTATAAACAGAATTTAAAGATTGTAGATAAGTTAGAAAAAACTATTAAGTCTGATACTAGTACGATTGATAATATTAGTAATGTTAAAGTATATAGAATTAATAGAGCTGAAGATATAGTCCTTGATGGAGATCGCGATTCTGTTAATGCTATAAAGAATCATTATTATAAAAAAGAGAAAGGATTAATTGTTTCAGATAATACTTTTGATACTCAAACGTTCTTTAATGCGAAGATGTTTTCGCCTAGAGAAAGAAATGTTATCAATACAATCAATGATGTCTATAGAAATATAAACTTAGTGGTTGGAGCAGAGAAGGGCGCTGGAGTAGATTGGATTTTCTCTAAGCAAAGCTCTTTATTCACAGACACTTTAGACCTTGATGCTAGCTTGGAGAAGTTAGTTAATAATGTAGAAAGAGCTATAGCTAAAGATACTATAAATAAAGATATCCTTAATCTAATTAGTAACACTAATAGAACTTGGCATGGAAAAGAAATAGTTGTTATTGGGCTAGATAATGCCAAGTATGTTTCTAGAGAATTTTATGAAGCAATTGATGATTTAAAGGGAAAGAATTGTACCTTTATCTTTTCAAAGACTCCTACTAAACTAGAATTAGAAATGCGTACTTATATCAAGAATAAAGGTCTTAAAGTAAAAGACATGGATCTTGATAATGCTCCAGTTCTTGGAGGTAGACATCCACTATTAAAAGATTCTGATCTACAAAAACAACAAGATGAATTAATGAAGAAGACTGGATTCGTATTGTTAGTTGGAAAGATAGATGATGTTGGTGGAGTTATTCCTAAACCAGTTCTCATATCTCAAGCCGCTAGAGATGCTGGAACTTTAGTTTATTCTGATAGTAAAATCATCAGAGATCAGATGAGATTACTTAACTCCTTCTTTGGAACCAACATTAAAGAGGCCTATAAGCTCCCTGGACTGCCTCTTAAACTTGAGTTGTTCAATAATGTGATCACTCCAGAACAAGCCCTAGAAAAGGCAATTAAAGCCTCTGCAAGGAAAGCTTTAAAGGTGGAGTGGTATAAGTGGAAGACTGAACAAGTAGAGAATTATAGGACAGAGATAGAGGAAAAGTTCAAAGAGCTTGGAGAAATTGGTGGAGAGACCAGAGATCTTACATTAGCTAGAGAAGCTATCGAAGAATTGGTTAGAAGATTTGAGAGACTCTTTACTCCAATAGAAGATAATATCTTGAAGTGGAGAGGTAAAGAAGATTCTCTTGATAAAGTATTAAGACTACAAAGGAAGAAACTTATGGGCGATCTTGCCTATGATTTAGCTACTGGTAAAAAGAATTGGGATGTATTTGATACATATCTTAAGAAGGGTGTGCTTCCAAGCAAGATGTATTCTACTATGAATTTTGGTGTAAAGACTATAAGGTTTATAAATTCATTACCTGGATATGCTCAAGGAGCTTTTATTATGTTCGTCTTAAGACTTTCACCTCGTTGGTATATTAACAATGCTATTGATGATACTGTTAAAACATTCTTGATAGAAAGAAACTTTAATAGATTCTTAAGTGCTCTTTGGTTAAATACTAGGGTTTATACTTATTTTGGATCTACAATAATGAAACATATAGGAACTGATACTGGTCTTAATCGTATAGTGATTCCCTTCTATAGACTTTGGAATAAACTTAATTTAATGGATGCAAAAACATTAGAGAAAAAGATTGCAGAGTTAAGAGTTAAAAAAGATTTTAACTTGGTAGAGTGGTTATCTGAACATGACATGGAAGATTTCTCTAAGTTTGTTGATACTGATGGTGATATTATCTTGAAGAGGAAAGATGGAAGTGATCTTAATCTTACTGCTCAAGATAGAAATTACTACCTAAGCGCTGGTATTCAAGAATCATTTACAGATGCTGATGAAGCTATGAAAGCATATAATGCTATGACTCCAGATAATCCATGGAAAGCTATTAAGAAAAAGACTAAAGAGTATGGTACTAATCTAGACTATTTTAGTGCTCAGTCTGAAAGGATGAGAAGATCTTTTGTCCTTTATAGAGCTTTACAAAATCAAACTATAAAACTTGTAGAAGCTAAAGCATTGATTAAAGATTTCTTCTTTGATTATAGAGATATTAATAGGGCAGTAATGGTTATGAGAAAATTCTTTCCATTCTTCTCATTTAATTATTTTACTGTAAAGTTATTTCTTAAATTACTATTAGGTAAGTATGGCTATCAAACTTTTAGAGCTGGAATGGCCTTGATGGAAGTATGGGAAGCTAATACTCAAAATCTTCCAGAGATTTATAAGGATAGAATTTCTCTTAAGATTGGAGGAAAAGAATATCTTATTCGTCCTAACCTATCGTTGCTTGATGTTCTAAAGTTTATGCATAATCCAGGAGAACAAATAGAAACAATGGCAGAGAATCCATCTAAGATGATTCTTGGTCTTGGGTATGGGCCAGTTGTTGGTAATGTTGTTAATGAATTATCTGGAACAGATTATTATTCACCAAGTAGAAGTGCATTAAGAAAATTAGGATGGAGTTATTCTGAAATAGAAAGAGAAATATCTAATTATGAAGAAACTCAAAAAGAAGAAGTTGATGACTTTGATAAGCTTTATAAAGTAATGTATGCAATAGTTCCACAAATTGATCTATTAAATAATATTTTATTTAAGCTAGATGCTGGATTTGAGAAGTCAGATAATTTATTAAAGAGTAAAAGATTTAGAGAAATTACAAAACTATTTGGGATTAATATTTTTGAATGGGATGCTATTGATAAATTACAAAATAAGATATTTAGTCTTCCTCCTTCTATTAGAAATTATTATATAGATAGTATTAAGAAAGAGGATCCTGAAGTATATAAAGAATTTAATAGACAATCATTGATTGGGCTTTGGGTTAAGAAAGTTAATGAAGGTGCATCAGAACAAGAAATTCTTGATGCTATGAAAGAAAGATATACTCAAAATACTTACTATGGATTAGAAGAAGAGGAAAATGGTAAGGGTGACGAGTGGCTCAGGACTAATCCTGATAGAAAAGTTATTATGGAAAAACTTTGGGCTGAAGCTCCAACTGATACTAGGAAAGAATATAATGAAAAGGTTAGAGAAGCAGAAGCTGATAGAAGAAATATAACTCAAATCATAGAGGAAACTATACCAAAGAATCTTAATACGATGACTAATGTTTTAAAGTATCAGGCATTGGGAGAAGATTTTACTACTACAATAAATAGAGATTTATTAGTTAAAGATCTTACTAATAAAGGGTTAAATTTAAAACAGATTAATACTTTAATAGCTAATAAGTATGCTGATGCTGGAGTCGATTTTATTAGAGAGGAGCAAGTTAATCAAAAGAAATCAGAATCAGAAAAATATAAGAATTTATCTCTTGAAGAAAAGAAAGCATTAAAGATTGAAGATGATATATTTACACAAAAGATGAAGGTTATAAATAGATTTCTTCCAGGAGATGGATTAAGTTCTGATGAAACAGCTACGGCATTCAGGAGATGGGAAGATTCATTTGATACTTATCTTACCGCAAAAGAAAAGCAAAGATATTTAGATTCTTTACCTGATTCTCAAAGAATACTTAAATCTGCAATGACTGATTATATAAGTAGATGGGGAAAAATAATTGATGGAGTTGAATCATATAATTATTATTCTACTTTTAATTCTCAGCCTGAATGGTTTAAGCAGTTTTACTTTATAGCTCATCCTGATGCTAAGATTTATTATCCAGTAGCTACAGAAAGAGAAAGAAGATTGCAAGAAATTGCATCTAAAATGGATAAGGGAATTAATACAACTAAAGATAGATTAGCCCTAGAGGAATGGTTCTGGAATCAAACAGATGCTATTAAGGCATGGGAAAAAGAGAAGCCAGAAACAATCAAAAAGTTTAGAGAAAAGAAGGATTATATAATAAACTTCCAAGTTCCTCTTCAATCATTTGCTAATATAAACAATTGGGTAGGATACTATAATTTTATTCTTAGTCCAAATAATAGCAAGTATCTTAAGGCATGGTCTGAGTCTGGAGAAGCTGATAGAACTCCAGAACAAATTAAGATAGATGCTGAAAAAAAAATACAGATCGCTAAGGCATCTAAAGAATTTTATTCATTGCCATCTAAGACTTGGGAAGATCAGAAAGCTAAGCAAGAATGGCTTGATAAGAATACAGAACTTAGAGAGTGGTGGGATCGCAATAAAACTCCTCAAGAAAAAGAATTGTCTAAAAAGGTTCAGCAATATCAGTTGATGAAATTTGATTTTGATCCTACAAAGGGTGATGTATATACTCAATGGAGAAAACTTACACTAAGTAGAGATCAATTCCTTAAAGATAATCCAGAGGTTCTTGCTTATCTAAACAAAGGTAGTGCTGATAATCTAGAGTCTACAGTGATTCAAAAAAAGTTAAAGATATTTAATTCTTTATCTACAGAGAAACAAGCAGAGTATATTGATAGTAATCCTGATTTAAGTGAATACTTCTTAGCTGGTGTTCCTGAGCAGATTAGATCTGTAAGAAAATTACAGGATCAATATTTTGATATAAAAGAAAAAGATTATAAATCTAAAGATGATTATTATGATGCAAGAAATTCTTTCTTAAGTAGTCATAAGGAATTACAAAAGTATTGGGACACAATGTCATTACCAGCTTCTGCATTTAATGATAAAGATCTATTTAATAAGTATCAAAATTATCTTAGTAAGATTAATAAGTATTTTGATTCTGTGAGCGCTAGTGGATTAAATGATTTCATGAGAATCGGATTACTTTCTCTTAATCCATATCAAGTTCCTGGAGATTCTCCTGAAGATAAATGGTTAAAAGGAAAGGTTTACAGTTCTGCTATGCAAACATGGATAAGATTGTTAGATGATAATAAGTCTATTGGAATGTATTTCTTTAGACAATTGCCAAATTGGATAAGGCAACAATACTATAAGAATCATCCAGAAAAAATGGCAATGGCTAATTATTCTTTAGGCAATTGGTTTGGTCAATCTGTTTGGAGTAATGCACAGAATAATCCAAATGCAATTTGGGCTTTGCAACAACAAAAAAGATATGGATCTAACATACCATTTTCAATAAGTAAGAAAGTAGAGAATATTTTGATTGCTTCTGGGCTATGGGAAGACAGAAGTAAGTGGAATACTTCTATGTGGAATGAGTGGCAGTTATCTAGAGCTGCAAAACTTAATGGTTTAAGATCTAGTGATGTTGCAACTAATCCTCTTATAAAGAAGGAATTATTTAGAGCATCACAAATGTTTGGAAAGGTTGCTCCAATTCCATCTGGTATTTATAAGAAGAATATTAAATGGCTTCCAATGCCTGTCGTATTGCCTGCAGATATTATGAGTGGGAATGCAATGTCTTTACTTGAGAGTGAATCTATGCAAGCTCCTTCTGTGTATACTGAAGAAGAAAAGCCAAGGAATTTACAAGAACAGAAAGTCCTTGATAATAAGGAATAGATTTACTTTGACAGTCCTATAGTCATTAGTTATAATTAAGTTAATAAAAACAATATGGACACAATAGAAACATTCATAAAAGCATGTGCAGATACTCTCAAGGATCCAACATTTATTGTAGTTAAACAAATAGATTGGTTAGCTATTTTAAATTCTCAAATTAATGATCTCTTTCCAGATATAGCGATACTACATAATAGTACGATTGCGTTGTCTACTATTAGTTCTATAACTATGCAGGTAGATATGTCAGCTGTTGATCCAAGTACATTATTGCCATTATATCCAAATATTACTGGCATTAAAAATATCTATAAGATTGATTCAGATGGACTAACAACAAACTTTACCAATTGGACTTTTGATAAAGACATAAGCTTGCTTAAACTAAATACAAAAAGTACTGATGAAACAGTAGGATCAGGTGAATCAATTCAAATTGTTTGGTTTGGTGAAATGAGTACTAAGGTTAGCTATGCAGAAATTATTGAATTAAGTAATGCTCAAACTCAATTACTTAAAAAGTCTTGCTTAAAAGAAGTTATTACTAGAATATTAATGGATAGAGTAAAGCTTGATAGATATAAAACATTAGTAGGAAATGCTAATGAATATGTATTAATGGCTTTACAGAAAACTTTTGCAGACGAAGTTGACTTTGCTAAAAGAAGAAAGAACAATACTAATCCAGTTAGAAGTTTCTAATAAACGAAAACATTTTCGCTTATGCAACTCGAAAATAAATACAATATTTTTCTTGATTATCGTGGGTATATGGTGGAACCAAGAGCTTCCAGGATTTTGCCTGCTCCTTTATTAGGAAACAAATTTAGCACTGGAGTTTCTAATTATGCTGATTTAGACTTCTGGCAATCAGCTGCTATGACTAATTTTACTCATGGTCTTAATCAAAAATTCTTAAGCGATACAAATGCTTATTGGTTTTCTACGGGGATAGACATAAGTGTTCCAGGAGAATTCTGTTTAGAAAGAGATCTTGTAGCTGACAATCCTTTCTCAACTGATCCAGCACTTAAGGTTACTTATGGTATTGCTACTGCTACATATAAAACTATAGATAAGTTGTGGGTAGGAACTTCAACTGGTTATGTTTTTTATAGAGGAATTTCTGCTAGTTCATGGACACTTGAAGCAAGTATTACAAGCGATGGCAATCCTGTTACTGGCTTCTTTGAAATAGTAGATCAGAACTCTACATATGATAAAGCAATGTATGTATGCAAAGGCGCATATAAAGGATGGATAATGTTGAATAATGTTTGGATGCAAATTGCTCCGATAGTTCAATGGGCTCCTGCTTTAACTGGAGTAGAAGGAAAGAAACTTGGATCTGCTGGAAGTATTACAATGAGAAAGATTGCTCAATCTGTGATCATAAGTTCTAATCAAACATCTAGACAGTTATCTTTAATGTATAGAACTATTGGTGGTTGGACTGGAGAAGTTACTGTTAATATTCATATGTCAGATCCTAAGACTGGTGCGATTGCAGCAAGTTCTTTGCTTACAACATTTGATATAACTCTTCCAAATCAAGCTACTACTTTTGCTTGGTTTAATTATGATATTCCTACTAGTAATGAATTTGTATTTAGCAGATGCGATAAATACTTTATAGAACTTGTACCGAAGACGGCAGCCAATGATACTTCTTGTCCAGAGTTTGGATGTACAATAGGAAATGATTCTTTCTATGAGGGAGATACTTTAATTCAAATTATATCTGGTGCAACTGAATATAGTTTTGCTACTAAAGGAGAGCAAATGGCATTTAAATTATGGTCTGATTTACCAACTGGAGTTAACTTAGTTAGCTCTCAAGGATTTAGTGCTTTTGGTTGGGTAGATAATGGAATCAAGAATACATCTAATGGAGTTTTATGGACTCCAGATTCTTCTAAAGGATTATGGACTTTACCTGCTAGTCAGGGAACAGCTAAAGCTTTAGGTAGAACTAGTAGAGGAACTATAGTTGGAGGTTCTAGTTCTTTATGGTTATTTGTTGGTGGATCAAGTGCGCTTAATCTATGGGATTTCCCAGATTATGTAGATATAAATAACTTTAAAGGATTTTGTGAATGGAATAATAGGATACTATTCTCAGTAGAGAATCAAGGATTATTTATGACTGATGGTGGTTCTGTCGGGCAATCTAATATTAATAAAGAGCGTGAAGCTTTTAAGTTTAAGAGTTGTGCTGGCATAACAACTTGTGGTTGGGATGCATTTGCTATCTGTAAGAATACAGCAGATGAATGGTACTTGCTTAGAAGTAATTCATATTATGATGGATCATTTATTTATTGGTGGGCAGTTAAGAAATTAACTAAGACTCCAGTAAAGATTGCATCTCTTAATATTGATGATGTTATTGTATTTTATAGTGACTATACAGAAGAAATGTATTCCAAAGATGGAGCCTATCAAGTAACTGGATCACTTGA
>Ga0265297_10001951_pt1 | contig 44510 bp, 49 predicted proteins | sample Munlanlwell13791_FD_192502 | JGI IMG/M metagenome (GOLD analysis project Ga0265297, IMG submission 192502) | Leachate microbial communities from a municipal landfill in Southern Ontario, Canada - Leachate well 137-91 | ecosystem: Engineered > Solid waste > Landfill > Unclassified | place...
CGTTCTCCTGGTCAGTGGCCATCTTCTCTCGTTCGAGCGTGGCCTGGGTGTCGCGCCACTTGTTGAGGTCGGCCTGCTCCTGGCTCTTTAGCCCAAACTCATCGCCCCACTGCTTCTCGCTCGTGTCCTGCTGGCGAGTGGACAAGTCCATCGCAAACTGATCGCCCGTCTTCTTCCAGTCGAACTCATTGCCCCACTGGTAGGCGTTCTGGTTGAACTCGTTCTGCCACTGGTTGTATGCCTGAGCCATCTGCGTCCAGGGCATAGCCTGTTGGTTGAAAGCGACGGTCGCCTGCAACTGCTCTGGCGTCATGTTCTGCCACTGTGTAACGTCCCAGGGAGCGTTGTTGAACCAGTTGGGCATTTCGTAGGCAGGCATCTCGGAATAGACAGCCCCGTTGACAGAGTTGGTCTGTTGCGGCCCACCCCACCAGGGGTAGTTAGCCTGAATGCCCGTGAGGCCGCCAGGCCACGAAGCGCCGCTCGACTGTTGGCCAGTGAGGCCGCCACCAGCAGGAGCGGAGTTGGATTGCATAATCCCGTAAGGGTAACTGGGTTGATTGGGCTTTTGCCAGGAGCCTTGCTGCCCCACTGGCCACTGTTGGAATGGCCCCTCCGGACCTCGTGGCGGCGTAGCCCAACCACCGCTAGTACCACCCTGTCCGGGCTGCAACTGCCCCGGCCACTGCTGGGGCATCCACTGGTTAGTCATGGGGAACTGGCTCATCTCTCGCCTCCAAAGTTCTTGATTAGTCTAAAGAGTTCCTTGCCAGGGTCGGTTCCGGGAGGAGCGTTTCTTGCTACCCACTCCAGTACCTTGTCGGTCTGGTGCGTAAGGAGCAGGGGCTTGATGCGGTTGTCGAACATCTTCTGCTGGTCTTCCCGGCTCATCTGCTCGGTCAGGGGCATCTCCATGCGGGGAAGCCCCTCTACCGTCTTGCGTATCTTGTCCTTGGCGGTGAGCGTTGCTTCTAGGTACTGGTCAGGCCAAGCCTTAGCCATCTATCTCACCAAGCGCCTCGCGGATAAAGTCGGTACTGATAATCACATACACAGGCTCCGGGCCGAGCGCCCGGCTGGTGAAAATGAGCGACGGGTTGTCACGCCAGTACCCAACGAAGTCCATACCTTCAAGCCATCTCTGAACACCAGTTCCCTGGCTTAGCGCGTGTACTTCCTCGTTGCTTAGAATCCTCATCGTCTAGGCGCTCCTGGCGGCATCGGGGGCATGGGCGGGCGTCCTTGTGGCATCATGCCTGGTGTGGGCATGGGGCCGGGGGAACCACCCATTGCCTGTGGCGACATCAGATTCGTGGGCACGCCCGTAGGCATTCCCATCGGCTGACCAGGCATTCCACCCGGCCCCATCGCCATCTGACCGGGCATCCCACCTGGCGCTCCTGACGGCATACCACCACTCTGCATCATCGCCTGCATAATCTCAGGCGGCATTCCCTGGGGAGCGCCCATAGGCGGTTGCTGCGGCGGGGCCGGTTGCTTCGGTTCTGGTAGCCCGTACTGCCTGGCAGCGAGAGTGGCAAGGTACTGGCGCATCTCGTCCTGGCGCTCAACGTACTCGACCAAGATCGCCTGTTCCTCGCGTTCGGGGTCTTCGATGTCGAAGTATTTCTCTTGGATGGTGCGGCGGCTGAAGGGGCACTTGTCTTCCATGCCCAATAGCTGCATCCCCATCTGCTGCTTTCTCATCTTGTCGGCGGCAGTTTCCGTGTCCACTACCACGTCAATGCGGAAGCCCTGCATGTCCTTCCCGCTCATGCCGATCATCTCCACCGTGGGGAGCTTCGCCCCAGGTGTCTTGCAGGCGACCACCACCTTCTCATCCTCGGAGTAGTAGAGGCAGAGGCCGATGATGAGGTCGTAGATGCGGGCCAGGGTGCGAGCGTAGGAGTCAACGTCAATGGCCAGCCAGGTAGAGGCAGCATCGGCTACGCCGTGGAAAGTGACACCTGACATACGGGTGTCGGAACCTGGCATGTCGCCCATTGCCATTGAGGGCATCCCGACAGCCTGAATCTCCTCCTGGAATATCTGGAGCATGGTGTTGGCTTCGGGGGAAGGGCCAGCGTTTTGGAGAGGCTGAATCTGCCAACCGGCAGGCACGGTCTTGATGCGCCCGCTCTCGACGGTGAGTTCCCAATCAGGCGGCACGTCCTGGGCTTCGGGGCTGGTCTGCTGGATGATGTACATATTGTCGGCAGCACGGGTGAGACGAAGCATCTGGCGCGATGCGGCCCGATCCCAGTTCTTGATCGTCTCACGGATGCTATGTACCCAGCCGGTTCCCCAATACTCCGGGGCGGTCAGGTGGAAGGGCTGTGTGAACCAGGTGATGTAAGGGAGCCAGCGATAGCCGGGCATCTCGGCTGCGGGCTTCAACACCGTCTCGTCGGCCCAGATGGCGTTGTAGATCAGGTCTCCGTCCCACCACCAGTAGTCAACGTAGGTGACTTCATCGGAAGTATTGTCGTGGGGATTATCTCCCCCTCCCAGGTCAACTCCCCACTCTCGTTCCACGTCCGCCCGTCGTCGCTGGATGGCGTACATGCAGGAGTTGAAACGCTCGTGCAGGCCGCCCGTCTCGTAGTAGAGGTAGCGGGGGTCAACAGGCACCCACTCGATAGGAACATCCAGATCGTTGCCGCCATCCTGCCTCTCTATGTTCCAGGTGACGCGCCAACTGCCCCACCCCCTTACGCCGCCGTTCTCCACGCCCAGGAGCTTCACCGGCCCGAAGCGCAGTTCGTTCTCCTGCCCCACGCCCAGAAGGAAGCGCTCCAACTGGCCGCTGAGTTCATTCCCCCGCTTGCTAGGTTTCTTCGGCGTAGCCAGGGGACGGGGCTGGTTCTGAGTAAAGAGGCCGGTAATGTGGCGGGTGAGCTTCAGGGGGAGAGCGGTGGCAATGCGGATGTCGTCATTACTGACCGGCGAGGCCCAGCCGAATGCCTTATCGTGATCCAGTTCAACAATCGCGTCTCGTTGGTCGAAGTCCGTATCCCGCTGACGGAAGATAGACTTGAGGTATGAGAGCTTGTCGTTAGCGGTCTCTACGGAAAACTCCACTATCTTCCTCCGGCAAACTGAGGCTTACCCACTTCCAGGGCCTTGTACTGGGGCCGACGCAGGGCGCAGACGACATAGCGCAGGGCGTCAAGGGCGTGGTCGTTGGTCTTGTCCGGCTCATCCACGTTCACGCTGTGCCCGCCCCGATCCCGCGTCTTCCAGACGTAGGACTCAAACTCGGCGAGGGTGTTGGGGCAGGCAGGGGACACGGTGAGGCGGGGGCGACCATCACCGGCAGTGGCGATGTAGTTCTGCACTTCCCGGATGCCCTCCAGCACCTTCGAGTTGTGCTCCCGCACCGGCAGCCCCGCCTTGCGCAAAGCCCCCACCAGGCCAGGAGCGGAGCGGTCAACATAGACCGCCTCGAAGGGATACTTCTCTTTGAGCGCCGCCGCCGCCTTGACCTGGGCTTCCTGCAACTGCTGTCTCTGGTACCACTCGTCGGCGACGTGGACTCGCCCGTCCCCGTCTACCCCTACCACTAGCAGCACGGCGGGGTTGGTAAAGCCCTCATCCACTCCCATAAACCAGCGCACCATCTCGGCGGGGTTGCGGTCGCGGACGTGCGACTCTCTATTGAACAGGTGGTAGACCAGGCCCTCGAAGGAGACGAACTCGGCGTTCAACTCCTGGTCGGCGAAGAGGCCGTTGTAGGCGTCCTGGAGCGACAGGACGAACTCCTGCGCCAGGTAGGGGTTGTCCATCGTCTTCGAGCGGAAGACCGTCATCTGGTCGAGCTTGTAGTAGAGCCAGTTACGGCCCTTGGGCGTAGAAGTCACCCAGCAAGGCCCGGCCTTCCCATCGGCACGCAGACGCCCGATCACGATGTCCCAGGTAAAGGGGTCGCACATGGCGGCCTCATCTATCCAGGCCCAGTTGATGTTCGGGCCTCGAAGCCGGTCAGGGTTCTCTGCCGAGCGAAACAGAATCTCCGCGTTCCCCGGAAGACTCACCTTCATCTCTGTCCGGTTCAGTTGAGCCGGAGAGCCTATCAAGTCCAGGAACGTCTTCATCGTGGCATCGCGGAGCATGGGGTAGGTGTTGCCGCACCAGACAGGCTTACCGTTGCGCCGAACGTAGACAATCCCGCTTGGCACCTCTACGCAGTAGACCCGCCCAGTGTAGTGCTCCTTGTGCCAGTGTTCGGGGTTTGGGGAAGGGAAGTTACGCTTGGCCGTGCGGATGCCGACGTAGTACATGCCGTCTTTCGTCTGCGAGACGTTAGCGGCGAAACCTGCCTTGAAGGCGATTTCCTGGAGGTCATCTGCCAGTTGCCTAGAAGCCGTCCACATCTGGGTCTGGTCGTGCTTGCCCTTCTTGGCGTGGCCGTCCCCGACGATAAAGCCCTTCAGGAAAGCCCGTAGGTAAGATGCCGGAGCAGCCTTGATCCAGTAGGGCACTGCCTTCGTTTTGGCCTTGCCGTACCGGACGAACTGCTTGGCGATCTCCTTGCCGTAGACGGTGTAGTTGAAACCGCCGCCAGTACGAGCATCCTTGGAGAACTTGGGGAAGTTGCGAGCCATGAGGTCGTCAACGTAAGCGCAGTCTTTCTTCTGCGTGACGACAACGCGGTTCTTCTTCTTGCTAGACTCGGCATAGCCCTCGGCGAACCAGAAGCCAAGGAACTCGTACCAGTCTTCGGTTTCGCAGATAGGCTCGGCGTTCCACTCGGCAGTCTTGGCAAAGCGGTAGTCCCACTTACCGTAGATTTCCTCTGCCGTCCTGATGCCAAACCCGTTGTGCTTGAACGACACCCAGCAACGGTGATTGGGCGTCACCGCCAGGTCTATCTCCTGCGAGGCGACGTAAAGCAGGTCGCCATCGTAGGGGAAGTCGAAGTGGTTCAGCGGCTTCTCGTACTCAAGCGTCTTCCCATTCTTCAGGGAAGCAACCCGGTCGTCTTCGCGGAGGTCGGGAAACTTCACCCACCCCCGCTTCTCCGTCAGTATCTCGGTGGACGGGTGGTAGCATGGTGCAACCACAAGCCCCGTCGTGCGTGGTTGGCAGTGCATCCCGGCCTTTATAGCACCGGCATAGGTCTTGCCCGACCCAATTCCACCGATGTAGGCAGTAAACCTGTCCGGGCATTCTATGAATCTGGCCTGTACATCGTGTACCTCTAACCGGGGCACTTACCCTCGACTTTTTCGTTTTTTCTGTAGCGGAATGGCAATATTTAGCAACGCATTTCGCTATGGCGAACTAAGCGAATTCGCCAGGCGAAAAACCTATATAGGGAAAGAGAAAGGCGAAATTCTTCGTTTCGCTTTTCTCTTTCTCTATAGGCGAAGCGAAAAGCGAAAAGGCTTGGGAAAGACTAAACGTTAGCGATGCGAAGATCGAAAATGGGGGTGGTGGTTTCGCCATGAGGGCTGATGGTTAGGGAAGTTCAAGGGTTTTTGGTTTTGAGAAATACGGTAGGGAGTGAAGAGCAGGAGGGGTATAGGCTTTGGGGGAGGTAGGGTATGGGATAATCGTCAGTGATCGTCGCTCGCTACGCTCGCAGCCCCCACCACCCCACCACACCCCTACCACGCTTCGCCGCCCCTTGGGTATCTCGCCGGTACACAGCCACCTACCCTATCCCATCCCTCCCACTATCATCGTCGCCTAGGGCCCTAGCGCGTCGCTGTAGCGCGCCAACCCTACTCTTGAGTATGAAGATACTAGTGCCTAGCATCGCGTGCAGCACAGCGCGTCCTAGGCCCCTCTGCGTGGATGCATGTTATGTCGAGTATCATGGCTGGTCTAGCTTACGATAATAGTCGTTATCGCAACGTCAGCCGTCAGCCGGTGGCTCGTCGAGTAGGCGAACCGAACCGTCTACATCATCGGCAGGTGGAGCAAGGGCGGGATCGTCTCGGCGAACAATCACGAAGGAGAGAGCCGTACCATCTCCCGGGTTCAGGTCCACCGTTTGAGTAGGCTTGCCCAGCGTATAGGCCAACACCACTTCCGCCGCTTTTACCGATGGGCGCTTGCTGGTGGCCATCCTGATCAGGCTACGGAAGATGGCAGTGACGTCCTCCTCGCTCACCGTCCGTAGCGCAGCCGCCATCAGGCGCGCCTGATCCTTAGGCCTCCCTCCCGGGTTCCCCGACTGACCCGGCTTCCATAGGTTCCTCTCTAGCGCTTCCGGTAGTGCTCTGGTGCTGCCGCTGGTGCTCTCACCGTCTATCGTTCACTCCCCTTACTATTGCCATCCACCTAATCTCAGCGGGTCGCCAGTGATGGCAAATTGCCCAAAATAGAACATATGATCTATTGACAAGCGCCTATCTATCTGCTAGACTGTCTCCATCAGGCAGCAACGCACCGGCCACCTAACCTAACGGAGGGAACACAATGGCACGCATTAGCAAGGCAGACCACGACAAGGCGCTTGAGTACCTTCGTGAGTACGTCAAGCCAGGCGACACGGTTTACACCATCCTACGGCACGTCTCGCGCTCTGGCATGGCACGCGATATCGGCGTGGTCGTGATGGTAAACGGCGAGCCCTATGCAATCACTCACCTGGTGGCACGGGTTCTAGGGCTGCGGCAATCCGAAACTGGCATGGGAACCGGCGTGCGCGTGACCGGGGCGGGTATGGATATGGGATTTTCCATAGCCTATGACCTATCTTGGGCACTCTTCGGCGACGGCTACACGCTCAAGCATCGGTGGCTATAGCGTTTGCCCATCGACATACCGGGCCATCCGTGGCCCGGCAGTGGGCGGGCAAGCCCAACACAATCAGGAGGCATGACATGGAGCGTACAACCTGGAGCCGAGACCGGTACTGGATCGGCCACAAGCGCGGTCAACTAGCGGGCGAAGTGTTTGCCAGTAAGGTACAGCCCACACCGGACACTCACGGGCATCTGTACGCCTACGTCACCGGCCCGTTCCTCACCCGCCGCGCTGCCGAGTGGGGTACTCCCTACGGGGCGCACTGGGCCACCATTGCCGAGGCCGAACGATACGCCAAGCGCGACCATAAGGAGGCATGACATGGACAACCCAACCCTCGACGTTCAGGTGCTATCGGGCGACCTTCGCGCCGCACTGGCGAACGTGAAGCGGGCGATCAACCCGCGCTCTAGTCTCCCCATACTCACCTATGGCATGGTCGAGACTGACAACGGGCGGCTCACCCTGCGCGGCACGAACCTGGAGGTAGCAATCTCGCAGACTATCAGCGCTAAGGTAGCGGGCGAAGGTCGCGCCGTTATCCCCGTGCATCAGTTGGCCGCCTCGCTCCCCGCCAAACCCGCCGGGCCGGTGCGTATCACAGCCAACGGTCAGGACGTATCCGTTACGCTGCCGGGCGGCGCAGTGCTCAACTATCACACCGAGGCGCCGGAGGACTATCCGTCTCCGGTGCGCCCGCCCGATCGTGAGCCTGACGCCTACTGGGCCGGGCAGGAGTTGGCCCGTGCCGCCTCGGTAGTGGCCCGCGCCGCCGCACCCGACCAGGAGCGCCCGATATTGGCGGGTGTACAAGTGGAGTTTGGCGAAGGCCGGGCCACTATGGCAGCCGCCGACAGCTTCCGGCTTGCACTCTATCACCTGGAGGCCGGTGCCACCGGGCCAAAGCGCAGCATCATCGTCCCCGCCGCTTCACTGCGGATACTGGCGCAACTAATCGGCAGGCCCGCCAAGCTGGCAGTAGATAACGAGCCAGTCAGCATGTGGATACTGGAGGAGCGGAGCCAGGTCGTGTTCTCTAGTGGCCCCTGGGTACTGGTATCGCAGCTGGTGAAGGGAGTGTTCCCCGACTATCGCCAGATCATCCCTCACACTAGCACGGCGCACGTCATCCCAACGGGCGAATTGCTGAACGCCGTCAAGGTTATGCGCCCGATGGCGAAGCAGGCCAACGGCATACTCCGCTTTGCCTCGACTGACCAGAAGCCCGGCACGCTCGGAGTCTCGGCAGTGGCAAGCGGCGAAGGCGAGGGCGTGGTATGGGTGCGGACTGATAGCCCGCTGCCCTATCGCTTCGCCCTCAATAGTAAGTACGCCCTTGACGCACTGGAGACTATCGGCACTGACCGCCTGATACTGGGCCTCAATGGCGGGCCATCCTCGCCGGTCACGATCCAGCCTACTGACGGGGAACTGCTGACCTGGGTCATCATGCCCATGTATGTGGCCGACTAGCCTAGCACTCGCAGGGGCGGGCCTGTCCCGCCCCACTACTGACAAGGAGACTAGCCCATGACTGACAAGCCTAAGCAGTTGGCCCTAATGATCCGGCCTACCCGCTCCGATCTAGCCCTGCTAGACCGGCTGACTAGCGCCTACCGCACCAGCAAGGTGGGGGCAATCCGCCTGGCACTGGCCTACTTGGCCCAGCACGGCCCGCTCAAAGTAGAGATACCCGCCGATGATGATGAGACCGAGAAGGAGGCATGACCCATGTCCTACCCCAGGACTAGGCCACCACCAGGCCCGCCTAACTAGCGGGCCCTTCCCCCTTCCCCCTGAGCACTGCGATGGCATCCACTAGCACCTGCGGTAGCGGTACACCCGCCTCGCCTAGGTTCTCCGTCACGCTGATCGCCTCGATGGCACAGTACCACATGGCACCGGCGTCTCGCAGGTGCAGCCCCGCACCCGTAAGGCAGTCAACTTGGGCCAGCAGGAATACGGCCAGCCACGTTGCTACTTTCTTGCTCAGACCGCGCCACCCCACGCACGAGGATACCCTACCCTCTGGGATGGCTGCGGCTATGCCCGATGCTATGTCTAGAAACTGTAGGACTAACAGACCTGTGAGCAACGGACTCCAGCCTCCGAGTAGGGCGACGATGGCAGCGAGCACGGCGGCTAGAGCGTACTTCAATTGCAAGAACATAGGCGGCCTCTAACGGTAGGATGGGGAGCGGGCGGGGACTGCGCCGTCACCCGCCCATTGCGGTGCCGCTGGGCACCGGCATGGCATATGGGGTGGGGTAGGATTTGCACCTGTTGACTGTCCAGCCCGCATGGGCGAGAGTTACGACTGTTACGCTCCCACCTAGTACACTGCCCTGCGATGGCCGGTCATGACTCCGGCCACCCACAGGGGCGGGGCATCCACCTTGCGTGCCGACGTGAATCCCCTAAAGTCCCGCCGTGTTCCGCTTGACTCCGCACGCACAGAGGCTTGGCGGGATCTATTTCTTACCAGTAACACCACTCGCAGAGCAGGTCGCCCTCATCATCGTGCCACTCGTGGCCGGGCGGGATGTAGCGCCCACATTCCAGACAATGACGGCCATCCTCGACTATCACCCGATGGTTGCGAGTTGAGGATGCCCGCTCGTCTAGCACCGGCCAATCAGCGTCATGTCGGTCGGCGGGGTACTGCCGGGCACACTCGGGGCAGAGCGTGACATCATCGTCCGAGAACAACACCACCCCGCACTCCCGGCACCGGCGAACCGGGCCATCATAGCGGGACTGCCTTACTACTCCGAGCTTGCGCCTGCGTGCGATATTCTAGCCTCTTGTGTAATTATACCACAGCCTAGTGTTCGCTAGGCGAACCATCGCCCGCTTCCTGCATATCCATCAGCATCCACACTCCCTTGTCCTGGACTAGCGGGAGGTAGGTGGACATGCGGTCGAGCACCGTCCAGGTAGCGGAGCGGGTGTAACCGATGAGCTTTTGCGCCTGCTTGGTGGTCAGCCCTTCCCCATGTAGCAGGTGCCAGCACAGGCGGCACACTGCCTCGGTGGTGGTGAGCCGGTCAGTCACCAAGCGCCAATGCCAGGTCGCAGTTGGGGGAGTGGCCGTCTTCTCGCGGCTTGTCACATATAGCGCAGAAATACCAAGGTGGGTCGCCGTCGTCGCTGTAGTAGGGTTGCCACTCCATCTGTCGCAGAAGTGCCCGTAGTACCTGATTGTCCCCACGGAAACGATCGGCTATGTCTGCAACGGCGGCGTCAAACATCTGCACGCCACGCAAGTGCTCTACCTCGTCGAGCAGGTCGGGTATGTCGGTGCGTGATTCGGCTGCCAGCGCGGCGTTTGCGATACACTGCGGGCATATGTCCTCAGCGTCGCCCAAGTACGCAGCGTTGTGGCCACCGAACACCAATCTCCAACTGCCGTCGTCTCGGTCGGCAACCTCCCACGGCCCCGGCGTAGCCCTCTGCACCCGTGCCTTGATCTCCTTCAGCCGCTCATCGGATAGCATCGACAGCCTCCTTCAGTGCCTTGCTAACCTCAGCCACATCATCCCGTGTCATCTGCACCGCGCTGGGCAGGGAGAGGGCGTGGTCGTAGATGTACCAGGAGTTCGGCCTGGTGCGCCTAGCGTGGCGCTCGCCCCGGTGGTCGTGGATCAACTGGCCGGAGATGGGGCGGAACATGCGCCGGGTCTCTATGCCCCGGTCTAGCAACTTGTCATGCACGGCGTCAGGGTCTACGCCTTCGGGAAGGAGCACGTTAGTCAGCCACCAGGCGGGGAACACGTCGCCCTGCGCCTCTTCTTGGAAGCGCCACCCGTCTAGCGTCTCCCTGTACCATGTGTTGAGGTCTTCCTTCTTCTCGGTTAGCTCCTCTATGCGATCCAGTTGCCCACATAGCAGGGCAGCACCGATAGGGTTGGGCCTGGCGTTCAGCCCTACCCGCTCGTGATTGAAACTCTTGCCCCGCCTGCCCTGATCCCATAGCAACTTTGCTATGTCGTACACCTGATCGTCGTCGGTCAGCAGCAGGCCGCCCTCGCCAGCGCCCAGGTTCTTGCTGCCGTTGAAGGAGAAGCACGCGATCCACCCGTGCCGCCCCACATCATCAGTGCCCAGGGCTTCGGCTGCATCCACGATGGCCCGCTCTGTTGGCACGGTAGCCACGTTCCCGAACAGGTGAACGGGGGTGTAGATGTAACTGCCGCTCTCCGTCCACGCCCGTACCGTCCAGGTGTCGGGGTCTACATCCTCAGTCGTGACGGTCAGGCCAGCACGGGCGGCGGCGTTGGCGGTGGCCCCGAACGTCAGGTCGGGCATCACCACAATGCGGTTGCTCGTGAGTTCGAAGGCGGCACGGTAGGCCAAGTACAAGGCGGCATCACAACTGGACGTGTACAAGGCGTGCTTGCGGCCATAGGTTTTGCAGAACCAGCCTTCGCAGCCCTCGATGTAGGCACGCCACTTTGGCCCCTGGCAGTTCCGCATCCAATCGAGAACACATTCCTCTTCAGCCTCGCCATAGTCGGCACGGGCGAGGGGGTAGCGGATTGCCACTACCCTTCTCCTGTTACCGCAGCGTACAGCGCATTCCATACAGCCGTGCCACTGCCCTGTATCGGCTCGTCCTTTTCAAGTCGAGCTTCCATTTCGTAGCACGAATTGGGATACAAATGGGACCACTTGCCAGGCACGAACTCAAAGCCGAGCTTGCTATACCACGCCTGGGCCACGGTATTCGCAGGCTTAGGGTGAACCACCCAACTGCTAGGGCGCACCATGCGGCTGAGCATGGCGTAGGTGCGTGACATGCTGCCCTTGCCATCGGGCCAACCCCGCAGGATGCCGTCCAGTTCGCACCGGGGCCACGACTCCCGGTCTAGCCTGAAGCCCATGTGCCCTATCGGATGCCCGGCAAGCAACTGGCCTTCGGGGTAGATCAAGTAGATGATGCGGGGGTAGGGGAAGTAACTGATGTCGAGCCACTTGGTATAGGTCTCGGCGTTCACGGTGGCCGGATCGGCGGGGTAGGCGTCCTTCGCCTCGTGCCGCCACGATGCCAGCATACCTACTAGGTCGGGATTGATAGCCAGCAGGTCACGGGTGATAGGCACAAGTGTGATGCCCTCCTGCACGGCGTAGTGCAGGGCCTCACTCTCGTTCTTCTGGTACTCGATCCAGTCCACACGGTCGTCGTAGGTGTAGCGCTGTGTCCAGTAGGTGTACCAGAGGTCGGGTGTCAGCACTGCGTATCCTCCACGAATCGGGCCAACTGCTCTCGGCTCTGCGCTTCGGCCTCAGCGTAGCGCCTACTCACGGCGTTCTCTCCGTTGCTGTCCGGCTCCACTTCCAACCGTGCCCGCTCCACCTCCAGTTCGTCGTACCCAAACGCTACCCCTACCAGGCCCAACCGACTCGCCTCGTACTGCTTCCTGGTGAACATGGAGTTCTCTGGTAGGATGGCGTAGCACCCACATAGCCCCGCCTCGGACATGATGAACGTGTCATAGTCCAGGCACAGCACATACTCCCGTGCCCGTAGGTAGCCCGCTAGTTCCTGCCGGTGGTGCGGCAACCCGAAGCGGAACCTGTGTATCTTGGGCAGCAACTTGGCTCCGTTGGGGATCGGGTCTATCCACTTGTGCGGCTGGTGATACAGGCAGCCGCCCTGCTTGGCCGGTAGGTCACGGGCATGGAACCACTGGTGCTCTACCGCTGGTAGGTACAACTCAGGGGCGTCCAACTCAGGCATCTTCGCCTTGTGGAACACATAGACCTGCTCCCCTTCCACTTCCCCTGGCGTCCACGCTGTGCCCTCTATGTTGCGTTGTGTACCAGGAGGGGCCAGTACCCAGCGGATCACCCGCTTGGCACCAAAGGGATTGCCCGGCACCACTTCGGGATACACCACGGGCGCACCCTTCTCTAGCCAGTAGCGGAACTTCTCCATCTCCATGACGGGGACGTTCAGCCCGCCCAGGTCGTAGCCCGTGTTGAGGTCATAGCCTGGCTGCATGTAGGCCCGCTGGCCCATAGCATTGAGGTTGTGTACCAGATGGGCTAGTACCCGCTGGCCCCCGGACGTGGGGTCGAACCTAGCCCCGGCGACGATGTACGGTCTACTCATGCTCACCCCCTAACGCTCGCTCGATGTAGCCCAGTGCCGTGCCATCCTCGATCATCTCTGGCGTGACCCGCACGATGCGCCAACCACGGGCCGCTGCTTCGCTGTACTTCTCGCAGTCCTTACCGAACCCGATCGGCGAGGTGTGGCGGCCACCTACCCAGCGACCGCCTTCCACTTCCACCGCTACCATCTTGTCAGGCCAAGCGAAATCTAAGCGCCAGCGCCGCTCGCAGAAACGGTGTTCGCGCACCGGCTCCGGCAACCCAGCGGCGCGGATGTGCAGCGCCAGCGCGTCCTCGGCCTCACTCATCCGCGCCTCGCAGCGCCGCGTCCAGGGCACAGTCGGGGGCGTGGTCTGGCTGGTGCCCTTCGCAGTACGGGCATGAGTTCCAGCGGTCGTCCCCTGTGTCGCCGCTCCACTCCACCTCTCGCAGCACGCCCTCCAGCCGGGCCACGCGGGCACGCAGGCGGTCTACCTCGGCCAACAGGTGCGGTATGTCATCGCCCGCCGCTACAAGATCGTCGTATGTCTCTATGCCCTTCTCCCACCGCGCCCATATCTGCTTCAGGTCGGCGTCACTCAGTGGCGTCGTCATCGGCGGCCCCCTTGTCAGCCAACCACATCTCAGGTGGCGGGCCTTCGTGCGTCCATATTGTGCCTGGCCCGTAATCTGGGCGCTTAGGCTTGGCCGCTTCGAGCGCCATACGTAGCCGCTCCACCTCGGCCAGGAGGTCTATTGACGCCCCGACCAGGAACAGTATGGTACGCCGCTCTTCGTTCCGTGGTTGGCCCGCGTGTAGCGCATACTCCCACTCGCACCGCGCCCTAATCTCGCGCAGCCGCTCGTCACTCAGTAGCGTCGTCATTCGTGGCCTCCTAGCTGCACCGCTCGACAGTACGCAACAGGTACTCCAGCCGTTCCACTTCGGCCTCCAACTCCGCAATCCTCTCCCGCGCATGATCCAGGCAGCAGGAACCGTCCGGTGCGGCGACGTGCATCGTCTCCCCGTCCAGCGCCACGGACGCGGCGGCTTCGCGCAACAGGTCTAGGCTCATCCAGATAGGTTCACTCATCGGTCACTCTGTCCCCTTCGGCCATTCCTGGATCGTCTCTGGCCATCGCAGGTTCTCTTTAAGCCACACGGGCACGCCCGCTGTCCGCGCCTGGTCTATCAGCCCTTGTACCCACTCGCGCTTCGGCGGCGTCGCGCCCGGCCCTGTCATCGCGCCGATGATGAGCCACTCCAGCGACCCAGGGTCATGCCGCATCATTAGGTCTATCGGCCCCATAAGCGGCTCGGCGCTCAGGAACCGCGTCTTGGCCTGGGTGTTAGCCAGCGCCGCCAGCGCTCGCCCCGCCGTCTCATTGTCGATAGCCGTAGCCCCTACCCAATCCCTATCCATCCATACCATGTCCTCTAGGGCGAGGGGATATTTGGTGAGATATTGGTAGGTGTGCCAGGGCGCGTCGTCTGCCGCACGCAACACCGCCCCGATCCACTCATCTGGCACCCACGGGCCGAATAGGTCGGCCACCGAACACACGAATATCTTGCTAGGCGTCGCTACCTTCGCCGGTTCACCTAGCCGCTCCTCATGCAGCGTCGGCTCGAAGCTCATGCCAAACCGCTCGTAGGTCTTACGGGCATAGCAGTAGTCACAGCCGCGACGGCAGCCGGTGACAGGATTCCAGGTGTAGTCGCACCAGCTTATCTTCCCAGCCCCTTGTCGGTTCACCGCGTCACCTCCCCAGCCATGCTTGCCGCTCGCCCGCCTCTACCCGCTGTGTCCAGCCCCTCCGAGGCCGCGCCATCACTCACCCCCGCTAATCTTTCGTATCCCATTTCGCTTTTCGCTTCGCCTATAGAGAGAAGGGAAAAGCGAAATGGCTTTTCCCCTTCTCTCTTCGCCATTTCTCCAGGGGATTTCGCTAAGCGAACTGGTAATTAGCATCACTTAGCCGCCAACGCCCAGGTGCTATCGGCCAGGCGAATCACCTTCCCGGTGTTCTTCAGTTTGCTCAGTTCCTTGGATACTACCGTGTTGTCCACCACGTCCAGGGCTTCGGCCACCTCTCCGGTGGTCATGCGCCCGTGTGACAGGGCGGACATGAGGCGTTGTGCCCAGGACAGCTTGCCAGCGAACTCCGGTTCCTCGGTCAAGTCTATCTTCTTGATGCTGACGCCCATCAGGGTTTGCTCGCCCTCCGGCCCCTTGTTGTGGAACGCCAGGCGATAGCCGTGCTGATTCTGAATGCGCCCGTTGTTGCTCTTCACGTTCTCAAAGCGAACCTTGGTCACGTCCGATCCTTCCTCCCGTGCCGACTCAAGAAACCAGGCGATCCTAGCCGTGTTTCGCCAATATATACTGCCGAAGGGGTTGCTCTTGCCCTTATTGTCGGGCTGCATACTCCCCTTGCTTACATGGCTAATGGCCAGGATGCAGGTGTTGAGCGAGCGAACGGCGTCGAAGAACGTGGTGGCCGAGGCGCTTTCCTCAAGCGGCCCGCCCGATGCCAACGAGAGCGAGTCAACGATTGTCAAGCCTATGCCCCAACGGGAGACTTCTGCTCTTAGCTGAGTGGCGCTGTCTGCTAGGCTCCCAACCATGCGCTTGTAACGGATGGTCGGTAATTCTTCCTCGAACGCATACTCAGTGTGGATCGCGCGTAACCGCTCGGCGTGTGTCCAACTGTCGGTTTCCCAGTCTAGGTAGAGCACTCCCTTCGGCTCGGCCTTGGGCGTACCCAGGAGAGGCTTGCCTGTCGCTACGCTGTAGCCCATCGCCAGCGCCAGGACTGACTTACCCGTGCCGCCGTCGGCGAACATGACGGTCGGCCCACCGTATTCGATGTAGGGCCAGAGCAGCCAGCGAGTGTCACGAGGCTGCACATCCCGCAGGTCTATGGTCGGCTCGCCCTCTCGGCGTATCTTGACGGCTCTCGCGCTCACCTGGAGCAGCGCCCCTTGCCAGTCGAAGCCAGGGCAACGGGCGGCCAGTTGCTTGGCTAGGCTCGCCCGTGTACTCATGGCGCTTAGGTTGATGCGCCCCCACTCTAGCACCCCGGCTGCCGGGGGCATGGTGGTGGATACCATGATCTCAGCAGAAGTCTCGCCCTTGCCCTCGGAGAGACGGGATAGGCGGGCCTCCACTACCCCGCCATCCCAGGTGAAAACGTAGTCATCGCCCTCTATGTGCAGGTCGTAAGGGCCCACCACGTCGCTCACAGTTGCACGCCCTTGAACACGACCACCGCGCTAGGGAACGGTGCACCGTTGGTAGCGTCGCCGAAGCGCAAGCGCCCCCGAATTACATAGACCTCACCTCGCATCACATAGTCATGCCACCAGGCAGTGTCGGTTCGTGACGGGATGAGGCAGACAACCGTGGCTCCACCTTGCGATTCTTCGTAAGCCTTGCGAACCCACCGACCTATTTGCCTCCCGTAGGGCGGGTTCATCCAGCACACTTCGCCCGCCCACGACCGCCCCAGAGCATCATCTTCCTTGGTGTAGTACCGCTTGCATTTAGACGTGTGCGGCTCCGCACATACGTCTATGGTGAAACCGTACTCCGCATCCAGTTCGGAATACGCCGCATCAGGAGTCTCCCATGTAGCGCTTCGGCTTGTGAACAGTGCCCTATTGAGACTCACAGCTGCACGCCCCCTACTACCTGCGGCTCCACTATCCCCTTGGCTACCCGCTCCGCTTCTACTAACAACTCTCTCGCCTTCGCGTACCGCACCAGGCGGGTAGCCAGCCGCTTCACAATGTCCGTCTCATCTGGCAGTGGGTACAGCCCCGCCTCCAGCCCCTGAACTCTGTTGTCGCGTTGTTTCTGTACTCGCAGACAGGCATCCGTCCATTCGCGGATCACTGCCTGGCTAACGTAGACCAGATAACGGGGATCGCCCTTGCCCTCCCAGGTGGCTCTCGCCTTGCCTTGGGTCAGGTGCCAGGGGCGCAGGCCCGCCCGTGTCGCAACGTGACGGGCCTGGTCGCCAAAGGCCAGGAGCATCCCGCAAAGCAGGTCTTCGCTCCGCTCATCTCTGTACACTAGAAGGGGATGTCCTCATCCTGTACTCGTCGCTGCGGCCTGTCTGGCGTGTCATCCTTGCGCCCTAGCAGTTGAACGTCATCGGCCATGATCTCGATAGTGCCCTTGGCGTTGCCCTGCTTGTCGGTGTAGACGCTCAGGCCCGGTCGTCCCATCACGAATACCTGCTTGCCAGCGAGTAGGTATTGAGCCAGCTTCTCGCCCCGATCCCCCCACATGCTGACCCGATACCAGTTGGTCGAGTCTTCCTCGTCCTTGCCCCGCCTGCTCACGGCTACCGAGAACGAGCACACCATCTTGCCCGTCCTCGTCGCCTTCACTTCGGCGTCTCTGCCGATGTGGCCGATGATGCTGATGCTCTCGTGGTTAGGCACTGACCTCTTCCTCCTCGATGAACTTGGGAACCCGCAGCATGTCGGCCAACTCGCCTTGCGCCGCCAGGCTGTCTTCCCGCTTGCGCTTGTCCCACTTGATGATCTGCCGTACCACTTCTTCCTTGTCCCACTTCTCCCGCTTGGCCAGGTCTACGAAGTCGGACTGCATCGGCCCCGTCCAGGTGACGATGTACTTGGTCTTGGGATTGTCCGGGTCAGGCAGCTTTGTTGTGCCGATAAGCACTCGCCGAACCATGTCCCAATTGATAGCATCCGAAGGAGAGGCGGGAGGGGGCGCACTCTCCTTCGGAGCCGGGGAGGAGGATGGCGTGTCGTTTTCGTCGGCGATGAGGGCCATAGCCGTCTCGTTGTGCATCCCCAGGCCCAGGGCCGGGCCGAGCGTAGAAGCGCCGAACTTGATCGCTTCGGTAAGGCAGCCCTCCATCGCCATCTGCACGTTGCTGAACATGATGTCCTGCACGCCCCCGCCCCTAGCAGGCTGAGCGGCGATCCACCCGATAGCCGGTCGCTCGGCAATGGAGCCGTTGGCGAAGCGGAACCAGATGGTGTACTTGCCGTGGTAGAACGGGGCGGTGCCGATCTCCCTCTCCAGTGTCGGCCACTGCTCTACCCTCACGCCCCAGTTGTCGGGGCCGAATATGGTGTTGAGCTTGTGTTCCACGATCGAGCCGGGCATGTGAGCGGGCTTGTACTTGGTCGCCCGCACAATCTCTCCCTGAGCAGCAGGGGTGGCCAGGGCGGCCACCTGCTCCTCGTAGCTTAGTTGCTTGCGTTCCGTAGCCATCGTGCCTCCAACTCATCTAAGAGTTCCATGCTCATGCACTCGACTTCCCGAACTAAGGCCGCCGTGGCCATGATGCCGGTGTGTTCTGCGATGGCCTGCCCCTTCTCATTCCAGGTGAACAGATCCGAGTCGTGATGCGTCGCCAACCCTAGTTCCTCAAGCCGCTGCCCTGGTCTCACAGTTCTTCCACCGCCCACACGTCCACGTCACACACGTCCGTTGTTGGCTCCAGCCGTAGCACCCGGTACACCCGCTGGGCCAGGGCCTTGGCCGCTTCGCTCGCCTCTTCCTCGGTGTACAGGTCGAGCGTGACGTGCAGGGTGACGCTGTACTGGCGCTCCCCTTGCGGCTCGGCATCAATCCCCTCGTCGTGCCCGTAGCGTTCCATCAGAGCGTACTTAGTAAGCACCGACTTCCTCCTCGAAGGAGAACTCTTCGTCGTAACCGTCCTGCGTGAAGTCGTCGTACTCGTACTCGTCGTCAAAGGCGTCACCGCTGTCATCGAGCAGGTCATCCAGGTCAGGGTCAGGGGAGCAGTACGGACAGTCGAAGACCGTCTCGTTGTCGTAGACAATCCCGCCGCTGACCCACGTCCTGTCCCCGCCCTCTACCACTGATCCCGTATAGTCGCAGTGCTTACAACCTAGCCCGGCCATCGTCATCGCTCCTGCTGGCCATCGCCAGCAACGCCATCGTGAGAAAGCCCAGCCACCACCCGACCACGAGCGCCAGCGCGACTCCTAGCAAGTGACCTCCTAGCGTCTCTCTCCATCCAGTACAGCGACCCAAAGATGATGAGCATCCCGATCACTAGACCCAGATCGCCCGGTACTTCCCACATCGTCTTCCTCCCCAGGAAGGATTTCCCAGTAGGTAGTAGGCCGAAAGCACAACAAGAGACCGGCGCTCGCCCCTTCCGGCTGCTCCCGTCTCTGCTCATGCCAACCCCCTACTAGGTGATGGGAACATCTTACTACCTTTTGGGAAGCCTGTCAAGTGGCAATTTCAGGCAACTTGGGCTAGACTTCTAGGCAATAGTGTAGTACGATGGTACTACGTCTTAGACCAGGGGGCATGGAGGTTGGAAAGTGGCACGTCATGTGACGAAGTTTGGGCGGTGGCTGCATGAGATGATGCGGGAGAAGGGGATATCGAGTCAGAGCGAACTCGGAGAACGCCTGCAGGTTCCCCCCAGCAGTGTCACCAATTGGGTCAGGGGCTACTCGCTTCCCACCCCAGAGAACTCGGCTGCCATAGCCAAGACCTTCGGGGTCAGTGTCGCCAGGGCCTACGAGGCGATGGGTCGGATGCGCCCCGTTGACGAGACCGACTATCGGGACTGGATCGAGGCGCTTTCGGCGGCTACGCCGGAACAGCGTAGTTTGATTCTGGACTACGCTCAATTCGTGACGGCCCGGCATAGTAGAGCCGAAGCTGTTGCAGAAGCGGACAGAGCGGAGTGCCGAGAACGAGGCTAAAGGCGGCGTGGAGTTCTTGCGGTGTTGCTTCGACGACGAGGACGATGAGGGATTCGATGTCCGAGTCCTGCACGATTCACGACCTCCTGTCGCGGAACACTTAGCAGTATACACCCGTCCTGTAGTTATATCAACTGGATTCCGAACCTGACTTTCGTCTCCGGTTTCGTCATCTTCGGCGTAGTAGGCGCGTAACCACTCGGCCTGCTGCCGCCAATACTCCAGCGTCGGCTCCGCTTTCACCACGGGCGGGGGCGGCGTTTTCTCTTGCGCCCAGGACGGCGTGTACCTGGGCATGGTTCCCCGTTTGAGCACGGTCATGGCGTAGCCGCCCTTGTTCCGCACGTCCTGCATTCTGTGAATGATGGGCACCCACGCCCGCACCAACTCCCACCGCTCTAGCCCACTCGCCTGTACCGCTTGCACCTGGGGCAACGTCCAGCCCCAGACCAGCAACGCCCGCATGATGGACGTGTCCGAGTTTAGATAGGGTGGCAGCGCATCTGAGTCCCCCATGCTATCCGTATTAGGTCTAGGGATAGATGGAGACTCAGAAGACCCTATATAGTTTTGCCTGTACTTACGCCGATGTACCGGCACTTTTATACAGGGTGGCTCACCAGGGGCAGCGTAGGCGTAGGAAGGGCCACGCCCGAAGCGGCGTCCACACTGGCAGGCCGGGCCGGTGGAGACTCGCCCGCACCGAGGACAGACGGGAAGCTGCTGCAGCTGGCCCGCCCGCACCATCGCCGCTACCCGCTTGCGAGCGGTGACGTAGGAGCAGTACAGGCGATCTTGCCAGTCGGCCCAAGAGAGGACTTGCCAGGGCTTGACAACATGGAGTACACTACTACCAGACAACACCGCTCCTCGCCTACGCGACTTGCCGGTCGCAAAGGCTGAATCGAATAGGTGGACACGCAAGCCCCTGGGTTCCCCACCGCAGGGGGCTTCGTGTTTCTAGGAGTTTACACCCGATTACCCTTCTCGTCAACCAGGATCAGGGCTTCCTTCCTCCCTCCACAGTACCAGCACGGATCGACCCTACGGAGGCGTGTCCCGTCTGGCAGCCTTTCTTCTGGGATGTACCCCAGCCCGTCACACATGGGGCACGTTCCCCAGGCTACGCGCGGTGGGTGGATACACGCCTCGTAAAGCCCATCCAGGGCTTCCTTCGTGATTACGTCAGCCATCTTGCCTCCTGGCACATTATATGTCACAATGGGCTGTGATGCAACAGGGAGGTGACAATGGATCAGCACCTATCCCCTACAGACGCCGTGGCCTACACCGGCCTGACCCGCCGAACGCTCATCCGAGACTTCAATGCGGGCACGCTGAAGGGCTATCGGGTGGGGTCGAACCGCTTCTATGTGGTGACGGATGACTATTTGGAGGCGAAGGGAATCGAGGCCAAGACGCCCGCCATCGAGGCGCGAAGCCTGCCTGTCACCGAAGATAGTCTCACTGAGACAGACCCCGATGAACTGGTGATGCTGCGGGTAAGGTGCGCCATGTTGGAGCGGGAAGTGGCCTGGCTGAGGGGCGTGGTAGAGCGGCGGGAGGAAGTCCCGATCCTGCAACTGGCGCCCCCGAAACAGAAGCAGCCGAGCATCATTGCCCGGCTGCTTGGCGCTATGGGTAGGGGAGAGACTAGAACGCAAACACGTCCGCATAGTTGGCTCGCACCTGCCCAGGGAGAGCCGCCAACCCCTTCTGAGTAGCGAGTGCCCCCAAATAGGCATACAACTCGGTCATGCGCCCGTAGTAGGATTCTGGGTCAACAACGGCCTGGTCATACCACCGCTTAGCCACCCCCCACGCTTCCCGCTCCGACTCTGGTAGGGTGTTGGGGTCTTGGCCCAAGAACTTGATGGTGTCAAGGGCGAACTGGGTCTGCTTCTCTGGGTTGGCCTTGAAGTTCTCTGTGAACAGGGCGTGTAGGGCTTCGTGAACGTAGGCGTCGGTGTCGCCCGGTAGGCCCACGATGTTGGGCTTGGTAGCGTCCCCATAGGTAAGCTGTGACCACAACTCCCCAACGAGGCCGGTGGGGGGCGGGGCGGCATACCCCATGAGAGTGCCGGTATCGTTGTCCCTGGCTCCCACCCCCTCGTAATACCACATGGGCAGGTTAGGCCGAGCGTAGTAGTTAGTGTTGTCCCGTGTCCACTGCTTCGTAGCGTCCAGCAGGCGGGTCTCTTCCTGTAACTGCCGTTCCCGTTCCTCCATCGTGTCCCACAGGCCCAGGGCACCACCGGCACGCCCGATTAGAGACGTGATCGGGTTGGCCCCCAGCCCTAGAACGTAGTCGCCGATGGTCTGTAGGAAGTTGGGGTTCTTCAGTCGGGGCGTAGCGGCCTGCTGCTGTGCTGCCGCTGGCGCCCCGCCACCGATGGCCGCTAGAGGGTCAGCAGCAGTGCGGTTGTGAAGTTCGTTCCGCATGGCGGTGTAGTCGGGGGCGGCCTGCTGCTGCACGGGCAGGGCCGTGTCGGCAAAGGGCTGGGCTTCCCGTGGCGTGCGGCTGGCCTTAGCCGCCCTGACTACTTCTACCAGGCGGGCGGCCATCTCCCGCAAGCGCTCCCGCTCAAGATCATCGGCTAGTTGCTGCTCGTTTCTGACCTGTGTCTCGGTATCCTCATAGACGGGCATTCTCCCACCTCATGTGGCCAGTTTCTTCAGCGCCGCCCTGATGCTGGCTAAGTCCATGTACGGCGACAGGGGCCAGGGGTAGCCGTCGCGCAGAATGACCGCCCCTTGGGTCATGCGCGGGTAGGTGTTGGGCCGCATGGCGTCGTACTCTAGTCGGTCGGGGTCGGCACAGAGACCCGTATCAATGCCAAGGAATCTCCCACTGGCATCAGGAGCAAGTCCCCACAGGTGGCCGTGTCCGGCAACAACATTACGGTGGTACTTCCCCGCCAACGCCGATGCAACCTTGCCCGGTGTCCGGCTCGCCTGTTTGGGATGACACACCATCCATTCGTCAACGTAGCAGTAGTAGTAGCCGGTGTAGGTAACGGCGTCGGTGAGTGAGACAAGCCGCTTGATCCTCCCGTCTGCCAGCTGGTGCAGGCCGATGCGCTTGTCTAGCCTGCCTTCGTGGTTGCCCTTGATCCAGAGCACGTCCTTGAAGGCTCCTGCCAGGGCGGTGACAAAGCCCTCCGCCGCCTCACAGTCCTGCTCGAAGTGGGCGTTGGAGTTGGCGTCGAAGGGGGAGAAGGCGTTCATGTCGAGCAAGTCACCGGCGATCACACAATGCGTCGCTCGTGTCGCAAGGGCTATGTCAACGATGCGGTTGGTGAACTCAGCGTCTTGGTAGGGACAGTGGGGGTCGGCCAGGATGAGGGTCGTTCCGGTCAGTCGGGGCGGTTCGTTGAACTTCGGTTGGGTGGAGTTCGGGACTTTGGTAGCCCCGAACTCCCGTAGACGGCGCTCTAGTGTGGCCTGCTTCAGGCCCAGGGCAGCGGCCTCGGCGCTCAGTTCATCGCCTTGCTTGTATCGGGCGTAGAGGCCAGCCTTGCTGGATTCATCGAGTTTATAGAACAAGCCCCCTCCGAGGTCACGGGTAGGTCGGCCCCGCAGTTGGGGCATATGCCTCCCTCACAGGAGGCGCAGCGGACAAACGTGCCACACTCAGGACAGGTAGCCGACAGACTCACAGAACCCCCTCGCTTGTCACCGCCCAGGTGCGGGCGTCTAGTTTCAGTGCCTTCGGTTTCTTGGTAGCCCGGTCGAAGACTACGCACAGGGCGTAGCGATCACCGGGCGTGTAGGATTCGCCTACCCACTCGTAGTTCCGCGCCAGGGCCGCCTTGATGGTGGCAGGCACGATGCCCCACTTCTGGCGGCAGCGCTGTAACTCTGCCGCTGTAAGCGCACTAGGCTCAACCGGATCGTTCGCGGGCGGTTCCGGGGTCTCCACATCATCTCCTAGTCCTAGCAGCGGTGCGGGGTCTACACGGTGGGGCCATACTCGGTTAGCAAAGCTCTTTACCTCGAAGTGCAGGTGGGGGCCGGTGGAGTTACCGGTGTTGCCCGACGCCCCCAACGTGCCGCCAGCGGGAACACGCTGCCCCTTCTCGACTACCATGTGCGCCAGGTGGGCGTAGAGGGTGAACCCCCAGGGATGCACCACCTGGACGTACTTGCCGTAGGACGCATCGCCCAGGTCTTCTACCTTGTCCACAACCCCATCATCAGCGGCCAGGACGGGGGAGCCAGCGTAGCAGGAGATGTCTAGCCCCTTGGCCGGTTCGGGATGCTCGGCAAAGGTTTGGGTAATGCGCGGCTTGTCCCCGTCCATGACGCAGGTGCCCAAGGGGAAGCGCAGACGGGCGGGAATGGTGGCGTCACCGGCAGGGAAGCGGCACTCGTCCCGTCTGGCCGCCAACAGGTCGGCAACGGGGAAGGCGTCAAAGGACTGCCACTCGTTGTTGTCGTAGTCCATGAGGAACAGGCAGGTGCCCTTGACCCTGGGGTCGGTAAGGAGCCGGTGGTACTCGACTACCTGATCGGCGTACTGCTCCTTGCTCATGTTGGCGGCCCAGCCCCGTCGCTGGATGTCGGGTTCGGGCCCGTCCACATACTTGTCGAAGCCGCACTCGTCTATGAGGATGTTGTGGCTGAACGGCTGCATCAGGTGTCGCCCACACGTCCAGGGCCACCAGGCACGAGGCCCGGCCATGCCCCAATACTCGTGCAGCCCCCAGTAGTCGCTACCGTTCATGGCGGCGTCCACGTCCAGGAGCCGTTGCCACTGGTCGCTGCCGTCAATGAGATAGACGGACGGATGGCCGGAGTTGATCTGGCCCACGACACCGTTGAACCCCACCTGATGCGCCCTGGTGAGCCAGCGTCGCATGTAGTCAGACCAAGTGACCCAATGTGTCAGGGGGTGCGTCGAGTGCAGGAGTTCGTTCTTGGAGATGACCAGACGGGGGAAGCCTGGGCGCTCGTCCAGCAGGCGGGCGGTGTCCTCGGCGTCCTTCTCAGGGTAGTCCAGGTTGGGGTTGTCGCTGATCTCGCCATGCACTAGCACTTGGATGGCGTTAGGCGCGACTCGCCTCACCTCCTGCCACCACTCAGGACTAGTGACCGAGGCGAATCCCTTCACCACGGACGGCTGCATTCTCTCGATGATGGGGGTGAGGTTCTGATGGCGCGGAAAGCAGAACATACCTGGGATCGTGGGGCACCTCCTACTAAGGGATAGGGGTATTGTACTACAATTTAGGGGCTAGGTCAAGGGGGTTAGGCCGAAAACAGGAACTGCCGTCTCTCCGGTATCTCGTGCATGTAGCCTCCTAGGCCAGTCTCACCATCCCAAACTCAGGCGACCACGCGCCGTAGTACTTCACATTCAAATCACCGCCGCTGCTCTGGTATACGCTCAACTCAACATAATTGTTGGCTAACAACCTGTAGACTGTAGAGATTGTCATTGCGGTACTGCTGCTGACTATGGCATATTCGACTCGCGCAATTGTGTCAGTGCCGCCGGCGAGTATCCGCAGTATGCGCCTGCCAGTAGCGTTGTCCGCCCAATGCACAGAACCGAAGATGAGGTATGTGCCCGTTCGCGCAGCCGTTAGGCGGCTAGTATTGGTGCTGGTGCTGTGAATGTCGTCGGTGTCAAAGCGCTCTGAGTTGAACGTGAGCGCCGTCCAACTATTGTTGCCGATTGTGATATCAGCGTTGTTGTAGACACGAGCACCAATAGCCGATGTCCCAAGAATCGAACCGGTCACTGTCACGCCCGCGCTGCTGATGTTCAGCCGGTTCACCCCGCCAGTGGAGAAGTCGAGGTTGTCGGCGGCGGACTGCCAGAGGCCGGTGTTGGTGTCACCGTCTGGCGTGATGGCGGGGGCACCGGCTGTTCCCGGCCCAACGTACACCCGCCGCCACTGGTAGTCGCTGCTGCCCAGGTCTAGGGCGTTGTCCTTCTCTGGCCGCAGGTGAACCCGGCACTCGATCCAGTCAGAGATGTAGTTCCAGAAGCGGGTCATGCCCAGCAATCTAGCCACGGCGGCCTCTCCCTGATAGAGCGTCCTGGCACACGCCGTTCACGCCTCGAAAGATGTCTCGCTCCCACAGGTCTACCACCGACACCACCTTCTGATTCTTGACCCTACTCATCAGGAGCCGTTGCTTGTTCGCCTCGTCCTTCTCCTTGGTCGGGGAGTGGTAGTATTCGCCCTGGATGCGCCAGATCATCACGCCTTGTGGCAGGTGGTAGAGGGCGAAGTCGTTGACCAGGCCGCCACGGAAGATGCGCCCGCCGAAAAAGCTACTTTGAAATTCGAACCTGATCCGCTTCTTAGTAAGCCAGTCATAGACTAGCACTTCTGGGGACGATGCCCGTAGCCCCTTCTTGCGCCACTGCCACACGATGCGGGCCTGGCGCTCGCCCATGCGCGGGATGAGGGCGCGGATGTCTTCGGGTAGGTCGGTGGCGTCGTCAGCCTTGGGCTGCAGCACGATCTCAGGCGGCTTGACCTTGCGCTTGCCGAAGCCAGCATACTTGTTGATCTTGGTGAGTTTGCTGTAACTCATACCTCAACCACCGACAGGACAAACGTGCGGATGGGAGTGCGGTCGTGGCCCATTGCCTGTCCGCTGGCCCACTCCTGAGTCTCCTTGAGGTCGGTGATCTTGACTCGCTTGGTGTCCCCCGCCATGTCGGTCAGGTCTATGGGCGTGGGGCGCTTGGCAAAGGAGTGGAGCAAGGCGGCCCTGGTAGAGGCGAGAATCTCTGGAGCCTGGGGGTAGTCCGTCTGGCCATCGTATATCTGACTAGAGAACGACGCCGCCAGTTTGTCCTTTATCATCGGCATACACTTCAGCCACCAGGCTTGTAGCTTGGGCGTGTAGGCTGAGTTGGTGGTGGCGAGTTCGATCTTGAAGCGAATCTCCGCTCCACAGGGGCGGGCGGGGTAGACACGATCACCGGCAGCGGGGGCAGCGGACAGGGCGCGGGTGAGCGTGAGGTAGTTTGCGCCAGCGGTAGTCGCCACCCTGATCTCGTCGTTTATGCGCAACCAATGTGTTAGCACCGTTGCATAGAGGGCGTCCACATTGATTGTCTTTCTAGTGCTCCCTGCGGTGACAGTGGGGTTTGTGGCAAAGGCCGACTCAAAAGGAAAGGTGTAGGCGTAGACCCCATCCATGTCGGTCGAGGTAGCGGAGTACAACTGATACCATACGTCCGCGCTTTCACGGTAGCGATCAACCTGATACGATACCGTGAGGGTGCAGGTGGATGGCATGTCGCACTGGACGCCGAACTCCTGGAAGTCCTTGTCCACGGAGAGCAAGTCCATGTCAATCCAGGGCGTGATGAGGTAGCCTTGGGAAGCGTAGGCGCTGCTGCTGTACTCATAGGGGTTATCGGTAGTGTCGGGAAACTCGATGTAGCCCGCCTGGTTGCCAAAGCCGAACCAGAGTTTATACGGAGTGGCGGTGGTGTCGTAGCCCAAGGCTCGTGCTACCTGGCCTACGCCAGGGGCACGGAACAACTCATGCCAGCCGGAGCCGTTGTAAACCAGCACCGAGGACGTGCCCGACGACCCAGCATCCACAGAAGCGACAAGCCAGTTGCTTAGAGCGACCGTGGACTCGACGATGCCTTGCCTGCCGGACGGTAGCCCAGCGTCCTTGTTTGGCCCCACGCTGTCGAGCAAGCCTTCCTGGTAGGACAGCAGAGATGCACCCACGTTGAAGTAGAGCTTGCCGTCCCTAGGCCACACCGCGCCAGCAATGCCATTCCAATCGTCGTACTGCGTGCTGTAATCTACTATCTGGTCTACCAGATCGCCCTGCCTAGACTCAGGCCCTAAGACGTAGAGGCCGTGAGTGGTCAGAACGTAGACATCGTACTCGTAGCCAACTAGGCCCCGGATACGCTCTAGCCGCCCAGGATTACCCACCTTCCAGCCGCTTGCGTTCCAGGTGGCGCCGTCGGCGGTGTAGAAGACCAGATTGTCAGTCGAGTAAGTGGAGCGGTACAGGTAGCCCTTGTAAACCAGCAAGAAGGTAGCAGTGACGCCCGACTTCTCTGCCCAAGTGGAGGTGCCATCGAGCGTCCACAGGTTTCCGTCCCCGTGTGCTACCCACAATACGCCAGCGAACTCAACCATGTCCGTTACAGAGTTGGCGAAGTCTGTCTTCTTGGCTACCCAATACTTATTCGAGTTGTCCCATTGGTATACCGCCGTTCCTGCCCCGCAGTAGAACTTGGTGCCCATGCGAGTAAAACAGCGTGGTACATCGGCCATGTTGGAGGCCGAGCGCAGGTCGAAGAAGAAGTCGAAGTCTACGTCCTCGCTCCAGGTGCTGACCGAGTATTCCATGGAGGTGCCAAGGGCATAGGGGTCGCTCCAGCCGTCGCCCCCCCACCAGAACACAGCCACACTGCTAGAGCCACCTACCAGTACTAGCCAGAACCTATCGTCACCCGCCCCGACCCCGTCTCCGAGCGTAAAGCCGGTGGACCCGAAGTCGAACTCCACCCACCCGAAGGTAGCGGGTACCGAGGCAGTCGCGGAAGACACGACCCCTGAGGGGCTTACCAGCGTGCCACTCGGTTGGCCGGGCGTGACAGGGTCGTCCGTCTCGACACGCAGCGTACAGGTGATGGCAGAGCTACCGGTGGCCTTGGCCTTGATGGCTATCTTTTTGCAGGTGTGAGAGACACACTTGAAGGACTGGGCAAGCTTGTTGGTGGAGTAGGCGCTGTGATAGTTGTACAGGTGGTAGTCCAGGAACCCCGCTGCCCCCACGCTTGTCGTAGTTGACTTGGGCGCAAGGGTCATCTGATCCCGGATGCGGGTGTCTATGTTGTAGGAGTCGTAGTAGCGCTCTGGGTCGGAACTATCCCATATCTCCAGCCCTCGCCCGTGGTGGAAGGACGATTGCTCCAGGACTGACCACTCGTCGAAGGAGCGCCAGTCCTGGGCCTCAGTGATGCGGGTCGCCATCTGCTGCGCCGACTGCCACTGGAAAGGGGCGTCCAGTTTCAGGCCGATGGACTCACCGCTTACCGGGTCGGCTAGGGTGATGTCGTAACGGGGATCGCTCAATTGGACCGCCTCACTTCCTCATACCAGTTCCTACCAACCTGATAGACCATGAGCCGCTTCGGCCTGCGGTTCTGCGGGCGCCCGCCGCCAGCGGGATCGGCGGCCTCTCGTGTAACTAGAAAGTCGTCTAGTCTCAGGTTGCCATTATCGAGATAGATGCCGACCTTGGTGGCCGTCTGGAGTGCAGCCGAGTCGTGTTCCGTGCAGAGCGTGTCGTCCCAATAGACCTTGACTGACGCGCCAGAACAGACAGCCTTGAGGGTACCGTAGGTACCAACCGACACGGTAACGGCTTTGTTCTTGCTTTCCTTGAGGACGCCACCCTCGTAGTAGGCGGTATAGACGGCGTAGGAAGTCCCGCCATCGTAAAGCAGTGCCAGCCACCAGTTATTTGCGTCGGCGGCCCGAAAGACGATAGAGGTGCGAACGCCGTCTGCGTTCACTACCTTGCACTTAGCCTGCACCGTCACGTCCGCGTAACCACAATCTATGTAAGCGTAGCCAGCACCGGCGCTCCCGCCAGCGGCCTCGTTGGCGCTGATGCTGTACACCCGATCGGCCGTTTTGGCCCAGGTCTGGCCTGTGTCGGCAACGCCGAGAGTATTGGCATCGGCCCGATTGAAGGCATCAGAAACTAGAGTGACAGTAGCCATGCCTAGTTCCAATACTCAGGCAGGGTTACATGCACATGCGGGTCGGGCTTGGGCATGGCTCGCTTCTTGGCGTCCCTGGCCCTGGCCATGAGCGTGTCGTATCGGTGAACGTGCCGCCTGTCGTTACCGGCGTCACGGTGCATCAGGCGATCCTCGATCAGGGCGGCCCCGTAGGCGGCGACGAACTGGAGCAGGGCGTCTTCGTACTCGCCTTCGATGGTGACGGCGGTGTAGTCGTTGGCGGGGTAGTCCAGGGGGCCGATGCCGATTAGCCGCAGGTCGTAGTCGGTGGTGAAGGTCTGGTTGTGATCCAGCACCAGTTTTCGAGTAGACGCCCCGCTCTTGCGTACCGTCCAGTTCTTGACCGGAACGTAGTAGGTGGAGTCTTCGTCGCCCTGTATCTCCACGTCTACTAGGTACTCGATGGTAGCGGGAATGTCGTACTCATAGGTGTCATCGGCGATGTCAGTAGTGGTGTCATAGACGCGCTGGTAGAAGGAGGGCCAGGCGGCCCGTAGGGACTCGGACACAGCCTCTAGAATCTCGGCCTTGGGCACTCCGCTCCATACCCGGTAGGCGTCGCCTGCGGCAGGAGAAGCAGAGAACACGGTGGGCACGGTGATGGTGCCGGTCGAGCCTACGAAGTCGCTGATGCGCCTGGACTCGCCTTCGGGCGCGGCGTGCGCCCCACCGGCGTCGGTGATGATTGCCACCCAAGCGTTGTTGAGGTAGTCATCGGCGTACTGGCCGGTCAGGGCGGTAGTGTCTACGATGGTGGAGGTGGAGCCGCTAGTGACGGTGCTCTCCAGGTAGACGGTGCCCAGGTTGCGGGCCACCGCCCCCCATAGCGTGCTACGGAGCAGGGACATTCTTCACCCCCACGACATAGTTGAGTTTCACCGGCGCTTCTTCCTCCCGTCCGTCTGGGCCTAGCAGTGTCCAGTAGGCGTCCAGGGCCTTGGCCTCGCGCACCACGCAGCCCGCGTTGGTGACGTAGGTGCGTAGGTGGGAGATCGTCCAGCCGGAGTGGTACAGGTCTTCGCCCTGATACTGCTTGCCCCAGAGGATGAACGTGGCGGCGGGAGAGGGGTGAGGCTTGATGAGTTCGCGGATGGCCCAATCCACGGACGGCACAATGACGTGCAGTTCCCCACCCGGCTTTACCAGTTCGGCTGCTCTCCCAAGCACCGCCAGGGCAGCAGAGAAGGTCATGTACTGGAGGACTCCGTTGAGCAACACCCGCTCTGCCGGTTCGCTCGGCATTCCATCACAGACTACGACCTCGAAGTCGGGGAACAGATGAGCGGCTACCGCCTCGCTGTCGGGGCCGATAGCGTAGGCTTTAGGTCTGGCGCTCCCCGACTCGCTGGGCTTCGTAGTCGCAAATGCAGGGTTGGTAACGGGTGTACTCTCGGACAAGTCTCCACGCCTCCTGTTGCGTTATCTTGCGAAACTGTTCTCTCAAGTCCATGTTCATAATCGCGTGCCTAACACACGTTGGCCCGGACTTCAGGCCCCAATAGGCCGCCTCGTTCCAACAGGGGCGGGGGCCGTCCGCTCCCTTGACCATCATGGAGCAGCGAATGTACTTCACCGCTCCCACTCCTTGATCTGGGTGGCCCAGAAGTCGTCGCCGTCTATGGCGTACTCGCCTAGATGCTGGCACTCGACCTTGGTATCCACGGTGGCTCGGTAGCCCAGGGGGCGCACCAACTCGTAGAAGAAGAAGTCTTCCGTGCGAGCGCCATCGAACAGGAAGAAGGGATAGTTGAAGTCGTGCTCCATCTTGCCCACGACAAGAGGCTTGTTCCCCATCGCCATGCTCTTGTCTACGTCTTGCGGGGCTACGGGGATGAGCGGGCCGGTGGGGCGCTGGAGTAGAACGTAGTGGTCTTTGATCGCTTCGAAAACGGAGCGGTGCACCAGGCTACAGCCCATGCCGGTGGCGTCTGCCTGGATGATCTCGCCCCGGTAATACTCGGTGATGGGGTAATACTCGCCGATGGTGGCGTTGGGGTCGGTGAGCCGGTAGACCAGGGGAATGACCTTCTCGCCCTTCTTGATGTCAGACCGACCGAAGTAGACCCCGCTGGCGATGGGCACATGGAGCGACAAGAGGCGTGACATTGTGCCAGGTGGCGGCACGGTGTCATCGTCGAACATGAACAGGAAGTCGCTGTCGTTGGCTAGGAACTCGTCAGCGATAGTGTTGCGCGAGGAGTCGGTGAGTGCTCCACCAGAGAAGATGGTGTGCCCCACCTCTACGCCGTCATAGCGGGATGCCCGTAGGACTTCGCCAATTAGCTTGCCCCACCACTTCGGCGACTGCCACTTGTTACAGGGGACACCGATGTCAACCTTCCAGGGCAAAGAACCTCCAAGGGGACGGGGGGAGGGTTGCCCCTCCCCCAGGGGAACTGCTAGAGGCCGGTGGAGAGGGTCGTGTAGACCTTTCCGTGGGCGAGGGTGCCGTGCTGCACGACCAGGGAGAACTCGCCGTTGATACGGAGAGCGCCCGCGATGTCGGCAGCGACCGGTACGTCATACTCGGTGAACGGGTCAAACTCGTAGACACCGATGTAGTCGGGGTCGAGCAACCAGAGGTAGTCGTAGTCCATGTGCCGGTTCGAGAGCATCTCAAGCTCATGGTACTGAGTGACGATGTTCTCAAGCCGCATACCCAGGCTGTTCTCGTCCTGGCTTACCCGAACGAAGCTGGAGCTATCCAGCAGGTTACGGATGCGAGCCGCAGTCTGAGGGTGGCACATGAGGATACGGGGGTTGCCGCCGTCCAGGTAGATGTCCTTGGAGAGGTCGTCAATGTTGGCCTTGGTGATCGTGGTAGCAGACGTGGTGTAGTTGCCAGCCGTGGTAATGAAGGCACCCAGGGAACCGGCGAACCGGGCCGTGGTGGCCGAGCCAGCACTACGCAGGTCGTTGTTCTCCAGGATCAGGGCCTTCTCCAGCGAGCGCCAAAGCTCCAGGAGCTTCTTGTCTCGCTGGCGGGCCAACTCGTCGGTCACGCCGTACTGAGCCAACTTCTGCGCTGACCGAGTAACCTTGACACCATCCTCAAGAATCTGAGTGTAGTTGTAAGGCTGGTCAACGGTCGTGGTAGGCCCGTAGGTAGTATCAGCACCTTCGATCCTGGCGTTACTGACGATGTAGATAGTGGCATCGCTGGCGTGGGTAGCCTGGGTGCCGCTAACATTTCGGGTAACGGTCAGGGTGTTGGTGCTCTGGGTGATGGCGCTTACCCAGATGAACTCGGAGTCGATCTTGATGAGGTCGCCAACGGCGTAGTAACTGCCGTCGCTCACCGTGATCGTGGTGCTGTCCGAGGTGCAGGTGGACGCCATCGTGCCAGACGTGGCGCGGAGATCGTCTTCAATCCACTCGATCTTCGTGCCCTTGGCGTCTCTACCGGCGCTGACCCGAAACTTCTGGTTAGCAGAGCCGGGCGGGAACTTGGAGAGGAACGGCGTGTCGGTGGGAGTAATCATCTGAATGGCATCAGCGATTACTCTCTTGCCGAGGTTGGTGTCCGAGTACGTGGTGCGAGGCTGGTCAGCCCCGTATCCGATAGCCATTGTGGCCTCCGGTTATGATGCTAGATGCGTAGGCCCCGGTCTCTAAACTGCTGTCTGATTTGGACTTTGTGGAGTCCGGTGAGTGCCTTGTTGACCGCTTTCTGGTACTCGTTGTACAGCACTTCTTGGTCGGCAGGGCGGGGCATAGGCTCCCCACCGGCCAGGCGGTCGGCCCCGGTAGTGCGGCGATCCTGTAACTCCTGGCTCTTTGCCAACTGACTCGCCTCTGCCTTCAGGCGCTCCGCTTCCTTCTTGGCTTCCTCAACGGCCTTGCGGGCCTCCTCTAACTCGCGCTGGGCCTTCTTCCTGCCCAGGTTGGCGCGGAGGTCATCAGGGCCACGACCGTAATCGGCTTGGTCTAACTCGGCGGGCTTGAAGCCATACTCATCGAGGATGTCCCGCATCATGCGGTAGGCCCTCAACTGCTGTACTTCTCCCTCAAGCTCTCCCACGGTCTCGTTGATCGTGCCATCGTCCACACCCTGCGACTGGAGGCGGCTACGGGTGTTGGCTATAAGGCGTTCCTTGCTGGCAATCTGCTCCGCTTCCATCGCACGACGCTGGGCTTCTTGGGCAGAGCGGCTTAGTTCAGCCACCTTGCGCTGCATGTTGGCGTCGTACTTACGGAACTCTTCGAACTTAGAGAGGTCTACGGGTTCCGGGGCGGCAGGAGTTTCGGAATGCTGCTCTCCACTCTCGGCTACGGTGGGCTTAGGCTCGGCTACGGGTTCTTCCCGCTCCGTCCCAATCACTACCGCTCCGTCAGCGGTGGGCTTATCGGGCATGTGGTATTGCTCCTATTGCTTCGTTCTGCTGAGGGCAGCCAGGACTACGCGCTGCCATAGGTCGGAGTCTTGCATTGCGGGGCGTCGTGAGGTGTTGGCTCCCCGGAACGTGTCGGGGGAGAACCAGGGGCCGGTGTATCTATACCCACTCCCCCCGCTCGTCCCGCCACCATCGGACGACCCGCCCCCACCACTTCTGGGGGCATACGTCCACCCCCTGGCGGCGTATTCGGCTAGGCTGGCGGCGGTCTGCGGGCGAAGGTAATACTTGGCCCATATGGGATGCTCTTCGGCGTATTTCGCTTGGGCTTGCCGATAGGCCATAGTCCCCGGCATAAGGTTCTCTGATGTTTCCTTCCATTGCTCCTGTTCGTCTCTGGCTTGCGAGTATTCCTTGGGGTCGCCGAAGGAGAGATCGGGCAGGGCCGCCTTTAGTTCCTGCATCCGTTTCAGGGCGGCCTCTGCGGTCACGCCCTCGCGGGTGGCGGGGTCAAGCCACTGCTTGATCGTGGGATCGTCGTAGAAGCCGCTGTCTTGCAGCCTCCAGCCGGGGGCAATCTGCTCGTAGTAGAACAGCCATTCCGGCGTGCTGAACACGTTGAACCGATCGTCCTTGAGTTGGTTACATGCCTGCTCCACTCCGTTTTCGCACATCTGGTAGAGCCGGTTCCGCTCGGAACGGAGCGCGTCCATCTCCGGCGCGGCTCGCTCAAACTGTTCTTCGGTGAAGTCGAAGTCCCAGAAGGACTTCTCCCCGGTCGAGGCGGACGGGGTTCCTAGTTCAGCGCCCCCATCCCCCGCAGCCATAGGTTTGCCATCACTTCCTCCTGGGCCTTGTCCAGGAGTTGCAGGAGCGACATCCACTCCTGGGGCTGCAAGTCCAGGTCTATTAGGTGGTAGAGTTGTAGTGGCTCTCCCTGGTACATCAGTAGGAACTTCGAGTCCTGTGGTGGCTCCGCTGCTGGCCCCGGCCCCGTAGGTTTCCTCGTATTCAGTACCTGGCAGTCCGGTACGGGTAGGCTCTGATTCTCCCATTTGCCAGGGGGAGGTGACGATGGCGGGATCTCCACCGCTGGGTTCGGGGGCAAGGGTTTGGGTGCCCGGCGCTTCGCCTTCCTGTGTGCGATACACATTAGGATCAACGCCACGCTTAGCAGCTTCACTAGCGACGTACAGCGTCCAGGCGAGCAACAATTCGTTAGGGATTTTCTCATAGTCTCTAGTATCCTGATTGCGGAAGAAGCGAGTGAAACAGCCCTCGCCCTCTTCGTTCAGTTCGCATCCGGGGATACCCATGTCCGCGCCCATAGCGTCAAGGTCTTCCGCTAGGTCAACCTTGGTCTGGGCCATCCCGGCATCGGTGAAGGCGTTGTAGAGATTCCAGAGATTGTCAGTGGCCTGGTCGCGGGGAACGTCCCCGTAGTACCACATCAGGAGCGGGTCGTTCTCCATGTAGGCTTCTTTCCAGTCAAAGTATTCGTCAATGACTGGATACTGCTCTCGCATCGCCTTGCGTGTGGATTCGTCAGCCGCCCAATATGCCTCCAGTATTCGGTCGAACTCGCTCTGTGCGGGCTGCCCCTTGCCCTGGCGCATCATGTTCAGAGCATCGGTAGCGGAGATGGCGTCGGGACTGCCGAACTTCTCTGCTGTAGCGGCCTCTAGTCCATTCCAGGCTTCCTTGACCGCCTGCCATTCCTCGAACATCTCTTGGTCGGGGGGTGGGTACTTGCTGGAAAGCGCCGCCATAAACATTGTAACGCGAGTGCGTTCTTCTACTGACAACCCAGCGATGCCAGGCCCATCCTTGTCCAGCATTCGCTCTAGGATTGCGCCCGTCTCATCGTCACCGTACTTGGCGAGCGCCACGTCCCGTTGTCCAGGTGGGATGGAGTTCCACCAGATGTCGCGGATGTAGGCAGTCTCGGCCTCGTCCACTTCGGAGCGAGCGATATCGGCAACGCGATAGTGGTAGTGAGCGGGGTCGTTATAGAATTCGGAGAGGGCCTGCCTGAACTCCTCGTCGGTCATGTTGGCGGCCTGAGCGTAGAGAGCGTCACGGTCGGCGTAGAACTGGTCTAGTTCCCTATCGTAGCCAGAGCGGCCCTTGACGCTGAAGCTGGTGAAGAAGCCCAGGATGTTGAACACGCTGCGCTGGTCGGTCTCCGCTTCGAGCGCCTTGCGGATAATGGGATTATCCGTTTCGCCACGGGCATAGGCTATGGCCGCCTCTCTCGCCTCAAGCGGAGTGATCTCCCCGCTCATGGCCAACTTGCCAATCTGGCCACCAATCCTGCGAAGGGCGTAGTAGTCGGCTCCGGTGAACGGCGTCTGTAACCCCTGTCGCCAGTGCCAGGGCACCAGTTCGATACCCCAGCCATTGTTGAGGCCCATCCAGGCAGTGATGTCACGGAGTGCCCGCAGTGCGGGGGCGGGGTAGCCCATTGCCGCCTTAGCGGCTTCGGCGTCGCCATCAGCGGCCTTGGCGGCGGCATAGGCAGCGATGATGCCGAAGTGAGCGTTGAACCCGTACTTCTCCACGAACTGCATGTACTCGCCCAGGTAGCGATCTATGCCTTCGCCCTCTAACTGGCGAGGCCGCTCGAACGGCTCCCTGTTCATGGAGTTGTAGGGGTTGATCGAGGCTTCTAGGTCAATAATCAGTTCTTCGGGAAGCCAGGGTATCTTCGTGTTATCAATGACGATCTTGTTCCGATACCACTCTGGCAGGTCTTTGTTTTCCTCTTCCAGCCACCGCTTGTAGCGCAGGTACTTGGCAACCAGACCAGGGTGCTGCATCACGCGCAGGGGCAACTTGGCGTAGGTGCGCGTGCTCCAGAAGGGGTACATCAGGAGCAGGGACGCCAACTGGTCAGCAGAGGTCTTGCCGTCGTAGTTATGGTATGCGAAGTGGCGGGCGTGCTCGCCGTAGTTGGCAGCCACCAGGCGGTTCTTGTTGAGGAACTTCATGTACTCGGCGTAGTTCTCGCGGAGGTACTTCTTGGCCTCGTCGGTAAGCGGCTCCACTTTGCTAAGGCCAGGACGGCCCTTCAGGCGTTCGGCCACGTCATCCAGGAACCGCTTCGTGTGCTCGACCTGGCCCTTGATGCTGGCGAGGTCGAGGGAGCCGGTTTCGTCGGCGATGGCACCGGCGACGCCACCCCGTTTTGCAAGGTCGGGGTATTCCCTTAGCACATTATCCGGGACAGGATAGCCCTTATTAATGGCCTCCCGTATCAGTTGCTTGTGCATGTTGAGGTCGTCGGCCTTAAGTTGTTCCCACCCTGCCTTTGTCTTGACTGGAGCCTGGAGATCGTGGAATCGGCGATTCCACTCCATTGCGGCCTCGACCTGGGCCTCCTCAACACCATAGAAGTAGTTATTGTCAAGGCCCATCTTATTGCTGTCAATCCGCATCTTACCGTGGAAATCGTTCCATTCCTTACGGGTCATCTGCCACGGCTCCTTTAGCCGCGCATCTGGCCCATAAACCCTAGCGAACTCAGACCCAGGGGTAGGCAGCACGTCAGTTGCCGCAGCCGCTTCAGGCACGGCCCCCGCCGCTTCCTCAGCGCGAGCCGCTTGGGGGGCGGCTTCCGCTGTCTCCGTGGCGGCCTTGGGCGTGCCTAGTTGTTGGCGAAGCGCATCTCTCGTTTCAACAGAACCAGTCTTGAACTCCTGAAGAAGCTGCTGAATCTGGTCTTCCGTTGCAGAGGACAGGTAAGGGTTAGCGCGAAGCGCAGCCTCGAACGAAGCAAGTTCCTCAGCATCTTGAACCGCAAGCCGTTCTGCGACAGTTTGCGCGCCCTGAGTGCCAGCCTTGGGCGTAGGCGCGGCGGCAATTGGCTTGGATACGTCAGTGCGGGAGTTGAATGTGTTGACTATCTTGGCGAGTTCGTTGGGGTCACTGGCGGCCTTGGCCAGATCAGGGTAGGTGGCTAGAACGTTGGGCGGCACCTTCTCGCCAGCAACAAGTGCCTCTAGGACAGCGCGATAGTGGGAGTCATCCATCCAGTCAAGGTCGCCTCCCATAGGGGCGCCCGCAAAGGAGGCCCCAGCTTGTGTCGCTTTCCAGTCCTGGCCTGTGTAGTATCTACGCCAGCGGTAATAATCTTCCCACTCAATCGTGCCGCGCTTGTTTTGCGGGAACTTCGCCTTCATCTCATCAGCGAACTGTCGTGCCGTTAGGCCGCGCTTGATTGCGTCATCGGCAGCGTCGCGGAAAACCGGCGCTTTGTTGCTAAAGTCCAGCCAGTTTTCATCATTGTACGCGCCCGGCCTGGCTGTCTTAGCCTGGTGAAGTTCAGTGCGTGTCATCTCCCACGGTCGCCTCGCGACAGCCTTGGGCGTAGGCGCGGAGGCAGTTGACGTACCCACGGCAGCCTTGCCCGCGCTTGGCGTGGTCGGCCACTTTCCAGTGACCGACTTGTGCCAGTTCATGTATTCCTGGTACGCCTTGTTTAGTTCCCGACTACCTTCCTTGGCAGCTTTAGCCCAGGCGTTATCGGCATGGATGAACATGCCGTTCACTTCTGGAGTACGCCCATTCTTGGCAAGGGCGTCCTTGGCGTCATCCCACACCTTTCTCGCGTGGGCGAAGGCCGTATCCGCTTGTTCTTGGGCTGACACTAGGTTGCCCCAGATACGCTCCGCTTCAGCAGACTTGGGTAGGTTGGCAATGTCCTCTGTCGCCTTTAGCACCTTAGCCTTGGCGTCAAGGTAAGGGCGGTATCGCTTGGCGTGGACGTTACTACGCCACTGCAACCGATTTTCTGGGATGCCCTCTGTCCCGGTCGCCTTGGGCACGAGTTCATCTAGTTCTGCAATATGCTCGTCTAACGCCTCAGCGCCCATCTTGGCCGGATCGTAGGTCTGCGGATTCTTGCGAATCTGCTGGATCGCTTGCCCTTCAGCCGAGTCTACGCGGGGGTTGTCCTTGAGGGGGTGCTTCTCGACGTAGGTGTCCAGCGTCTTGTTCTGCGCCTTGCGGACGGCGGCGCGAGCGGTGTCGTCAGGGGCGTCAAGAATCTTCTTGAGTTCTTCTTCGACGTTGAGGTCGTAGGCTTGCTTCCAGGTGGCGGGGCCAAGTATGTCGTCCACCTTGGCGGTGCCATTGAACACCTTAGCCATCTCAGTGCGGAACTGCTTCTCGCTCAGGCTCCGCTCGCCGATGTGGCGTAGGTAGGCTTCCTGGGCGGGGGTGAACATGCCCTTGGGGGCGGCGGCCAGGTAGTTGTCAATCGCCTGTCGGTTCAGGTTACGCAGCGTGCGACTGGCGGCTTCGGTGTACACCTTCTCGCCACCGAACCGCTCGACGTGGGACTGAATGCCCATGATGCCAATGTCGGAGCCGCCAGCGCCCACCTGGCTTCCAATAGGAGCGGCCTTGCTCACGCTTCGTGGTTCGATGCCAAACTCGTCAATGAACTTCCGCACCGACTTCGCGGAACGGAACGGGTTGTAGCCGTCAATCAGGGAGATCGCGGCGTCGGAAGTGATATTCCGCATGAGCCAGCCGGGGTTGAGGCCCATGTGCCCCGTAACCAGGGTCTTCATAAAGCCCTGGTAGAAACGGTTCCGCATGACGGGCCGCAGACCCTTCTCCAACAGGTTAGCCGAGGACTCTGGTACGAGTCCGTCTATAGTCTTCTGGAGAAGGCCGAACGCTTCTTCCTGGACATACTCGCGCAGGTCAGCCCCGGCCAGCCCGTGTACTTTCGCCCCTTGGTCGGCGATTCTGTCTAGCCGCTTGGCCAGACTCTCTGCCGGTTCGGCCCGCTTGGCTGTATTGAGTTGCCGCCGCAGCCGCTTGACGTTCTCCAACATCTCGTCGGTGGCGGTGCCTGCCGCCTTGGCGGTCTTGTACCGCTGGACGGCCTCGGCCAGATCATCGGCGTACCGCTTGACTCGTATTTCCTTGACGCCGAATCCGGCGTATTCCCGCAGGATTGCTGCTCCTTCTAGCATCCCCTGCGACTTGGGAAGGCCACGCTTGTTGAGGAAACCAACGGGGTCGGCGGTGTAACCGGCCAGAAGTCGAACGTAGTCCTCGGCGGTCTCGGCTCCGTCGGTCGCCATCTGCATGGACACGCTGAGTTTGTTGATCATCTCGGCTCGACGAGCGTCCACGGTAGCGCCGGGCATGATGGTCGAGATGGCGCTGCGCTTCTGCCCACTTCTAAGGATGTCATCGTGAACAGCGTCGAGCGTTTTGTTTGCGTCAGCGATCCAGTAGTTCTTGCCCCGATTCATAAAGCGGTTGTAGACCGCCTTGCCGGGGGCCTCGAACAAACGCAGGTTGTAGAGGTCAAAGGGAATCTGGCCCAGCATCTCGTTACCAAGATTCTGGTACTGAGCCGCCTTCTGAATCGTCGCTTCCCAATCGCCCGTATCCACGCCCAACAACTGCATGTAGGTGAGGGCGGTCAGGCCGGGGCTAGTCCAGTAACCAGCCCGTGCCGCTTCCCAAGCCGCCGCCCGCTTGGTTGGGTCAATCGCTACTTGGCGAGCAGCCTCCAACGTAGGTGGAGCCGAGGTAGCGTTCTCCAGTTCTTCAGGCGAGTAGAAGCCGCCGACAAATGCCTCTAGTTGCTGGATACCTGGGACGCCGCTCACGTCTACGCCCAAGGCGGCTTCGTAGCGAGCCTTCTCTTGAGCCTCTATCTGCTGCCAACGATAAAGCGCCTGGCGGTATTCGGGCGTGTCCTCTAGCCCAGCCGCCCGCAAGTCGAATACTTGCTGGCGGGCCGCCTCCATGTCGCTCCACCGCTGCAACTGCTCCGGTGTCATTTGGGCGATGGCAAACATGCCAAGGATTTGTTCTGGCAAGAAGCCACCCTGAGAGAGGGCGGTGAGGGCTGCCTGGCCTACTCCCCCCAGCGTAGGCATCGTGACCTTGGGTAGAGCGTTACTGGCCGAGGCGGCCAATTCCTGTACCCACTCTCCGATGATGGGCGTGTTGGCGATGCTGTTGCCTACCGCCTTGCCAATCTCCGCAATGGCGAAAGCAGACGGCCCAACCACCATACCAACACCCCCGGCGGCAAGGGCGGCTGCCCCACCGAGGATTGTTGCTGCTCCGTCCGCCCCTTCGGGTGTGACGAATAGGTTCTGGTTGGGTAGGTCTACCCTGGTGTTGCCTTGCCCCCACATATCGAGGGCAGCTTGCTTGGCCGCTTGCACTTCAGGACGATTGGCGGCAACCTGTGTCAACTGAAAGTCGGCGTCGTTTCGCAGCCCCAGCATCCGCAAGGCGGTCTGGCGCTGCATATCGCTAGAGTTGGGGTCGAGATACAGCCGTTCCCACACCACGCCCGGAGCAGGACGTTCCTGCGTGTCGGGAGACTGGCGCATCCGGTTCAAGGCTTCAGTGGGAGAGACAGGCCCAGGCTTTTTAGGCGTGGCCCAATCTGTGACCGCTTCCCGATACAACTGCTCTAGGTTGCCAGGCTCGCCCATCGGAGCGTTCGGGTCTATCGGCGATGGGGGCAGGTTTTCTATTGCCTCGTTCACCCGCCCGATACCACGTTGCCGAGCGTCAAAGCCCTGGTTCCAGCGGTCTATCGCCGTGCCCGCCGCTTGGGGGTAGGCGTTGATGAGGGCGTTGATGATAGCGCCAAGGGTCTGCTGCGTCGGGTCTTGCGCTACGGTCTGCCGTCGCGTGCTGGGCTTTATCGTGCCCGCCAACGCCGCTTGCGCCTCTGGTGTGGGCTTGTACAGACCGGCCCTGGTCAGGGCTTCGTAAGCCTGCGGGCCGGGCTCAAAGGTTTCGGGGACTTCCGGCTCTGGCTTAGTCTGGCCCCCGTCCTCGCGCATCATGTAGGCGTTATCGGGATTCGGTTCGTTGTAGGTGGGCTGAGGGGCGGGCGAGCCGCCCCCATAGCGTTGCGCTCGCTCGATCACGGGCGCGGCATACTTGGACGTGTCGTAGCCGCCGCTGTAGTTGGTCAAGGCGGTAACGATATCGCCGTTGGCAGCGTCTAACTTGCGCTTGAAATCCGCGACGCCTTCTCGGATATTTACGGCCACATCAAGAAGTTCTGCGGACGTTGGGCGGTCGTCGAACATGCCGTTGTACCTATCAGATACGTCAGACGGCATGATCTGCATAAGGCCGGTAGCCATCGTCTGTGCGTTGACGGCTGTGGGATCGCCGCCCGACTCCTGGTCTACGATGGCTCGCAGGATGGGATAGTATTCCCCGATGCCCTGAGCCTCGGCTTCCTGGCGCAGAATGTCTTCCCAATCGGCTCCAGTGCCACTCGTAGTGCCCCCGGCCTTGCCCACGCCGAAGCGAGCCATCTGTTCCCAATACGGAGCCATGATGTCATACTGCTTCTGGGCTACAATGTCATTGAAGCCAGGCGTGTTGTTGGTCTTGGCTCCCGTCTCTGGGAACGCCTTGTTGATGGCCGCCACGGCATAGGGCCAATACTGGCCGGTATCGCCTAACTCGTCAGGGCGGTAGTAGTGGGACACCCACTCCTGCTGGGTAGGGCCACTGCCACGCCCGGAAGCAACGCCTCTAGACCACTCTCTATTCGAGATAGCCTGAGCAAGGCTCTCGTCCTGACCGCCGCCAGGATAGAACCCATGCTCCAATTTGTACTTGTGCGCCCACTCGGTGAAGCCAGGATCGGCTTCCTCCATGGACTGCCAAGCTTCCTTACTCTCCCACCAATCAGCCACGCAAGGCTCCTACTGCGGAAGGTAATGCCGTGCGATTACGGCGTTGTCTAGTAGCAATTGTTGGAGTCCAAGCGACAGTACCTCGACTAGGGCTTCCCGGTCGGGGGCTTCCTGGTAATAGGGGCAGCAGAACTCCAACATGCCGTGCATGACCTCGTGCATGAACACCGACCAAGTATGCTCATCGTGAAAGCCGGGACGGATTCTGATGCGGCGCTCGGCGTACTCAATCTTGCCGTCAAGCCCGTCCTGAATGGTAGGATCGTAGGCTACCGAGAAGGTGGCGGGGCCGATGCGAACGCTTTCAGGCAGCATTACATCCATCTTGTATTTGGTCTGAGTTTCCGTCCCCAGGAAGCAAGCGCAGCGTTCTCCTGGTCAGTGGCCATCTTCTCTCGTTCGAGCGTGGCCTGGGTGTCGCGCCACTTGTTGAGGTCGGCCTGCTCCTGGCTCTTTAGCCCAAACTCATCGCCCCACTGCTTCTCGCTGGTGTCCTGCTGGCGAGTGGCCAAGTCCATCGAGAACTGATCGCCCGTCTTCTTCCAGTCGAACTCGTTGCCCCACTGGTAGGCGTTCTGGTTGAACTCGTTCTGCCACTGTTGGTACGCCTGAGCCATCTGCGTCCAGGGCATCGCCTGCTGGTTGAAGGCGATGGTCGCCTGCAACTGCTCTGGCGTCATGTTCTGCCACTGCGTTACATCCCAGGGAGCGTTATTGAACCAGTTAGGCATCTCGTAAGCGGGCATCTCGGAGTAGGTAGACCCGTTGACGGAGTTGGTCTGTTGCGGCCCGCCCCACCAGGGGTAGTTAGATTGGGTGCCGGTGAGGCCGCCAGGGAACGAGGCGCCACCTGACTGAGCGGACATGCCCATAGCCTGCATCGGGTTCACAAAACCACCCCCCTGCTGCCCATACACCTGTTGTCCCATCATGTTGGGCTTCTGCCGCAACGGCTGGCCCCCGCCCTGCTGCCCCATCATCTGCTGCCATTGCTGCATGTATGCGGGATTCTGCTGTGATTGACCATAGTACGGTAGTTGCCCTTGGGCCGCCTGGCCCCACGGGCTCTGTGGCTGTTGCCCCTGCTGGTAGTTCATCCACTGGTTATTCATGGGGAACTGGCTCATTTCTCACCTCCAAACTGCTTGATTAGTCTAAAGAGTTCCTTGCCAGGGTCGGTGTTAGGCGGGGCGTTGCGGGCGATCCACGTCAGCACTTTGTCGGTCTGGTGGGTGAGGAGGAGCGGCTTGATGCGGCTGTCAAACATCTTCTGCTGGTCTTCCCTGGACAACTGCTCGGTCAGTGGCGTCTCCATGCGGGGAAGCCCGTCTACCGTCTTGCGTATCTTGTCCTTGGCAGTCTGGGTTGCTTCTAGGTACTGGTCAGGCCAAGCTTTAGCCATCTAGCTCACCAAGTGCCTCACGGATGAAGTCGGTACTGATAATCACATACACCGGCTCTGGCCCAAGCGCCCGGCTGGTAAAGATGAGTGACGGGTTGTCGCGCCAATACCCCACAAAGTCCACCCCCTCAAGCCATCGCTGAACGTCGGTAGCCTGGCTTAGGGCACTCACTTCTTCGTTACTCAGCATTCTCATCGTCTAGGCGCTCCTGGCGGCATTGGGGGCATGGGCGGGCCGCCTTGCGGCATCATGCCTGGCGTGGGCATTGGGCCGGGAGAGCCGCCCATTGCCTGCGGACTCATCAGGTTCGTGGGCACACCGGTGGGCATCCCCATCGGCTGACCGGGCATCCCACCCGGTCCCATCGCCGCCTGTCCGGGCATACCACCTGGGGCACCAGGCGGCATCCCGCCGCTCTGCATCATCGCCTGCATAATCTCAGGCGGCATCCCTTGAGGAGCGCCCGTAGGCGGCTGCTCAGGAGCGGGCTGCTTCGGTTCCGGTAGCCCATACTGGCGAGCGGCGAGAGTAGCAAGGTACTGGCGCATCTCGTCCTGGCGCTCAACGTACTCCACCAGGATCGCCTGTTCCTCGCGTTCGGGGTCTTCGATGTCGAAATACTTCTCCTGGATGGTGCGGCGGCTGAAGGGGCACTTGTCTTCCATGCCCAATAGCTGCATCCCCATCTGCTGCTTTCTCATCTTGTCGGCGGCAGTTTCCGTGTCC
>Ga0265297_10001952_pt1 | contig 44485 bp, 63 predicted proteins | sample Munlanlwell13791_FD_192502 | JGI IMG/M metagenome (GOLD analysis project Ga0265297, IMG submission 192502) | Leachate microbial communities from a municipal landfill in Southern Ontario, Canada - Leachate well 137-91 | ecosystem: Engineered > Solid waste > Landfill > Unclassified | place...
CAGGGGTGCGCTGGTGGATACGAAAGATTCTATCGCCGTTGCTGAGTGGCATAAGTGGCAGAGAGAAGTATTTGAGCCTATGCAAGAAGAAGCCCTGATGTATGCCAACGAAGCCAAGCAGATTATGTATAAGGCTGAGACATGGGATAGCAAGATAGACGCAAAGGCTGTGCTGGATGCGATAGAGGCAGATAGGGCGAAGTAAGATGGCTTACGAAGATTTTACCACTTATACCGAGGTTGATACAGGAGGGGATATATCTATTGCGGCTGCAAAGATTACTGTTGACACGATGCGTCGTGGCGAAAAATCCTACTGTTATAAAGACTACGGGGCTGGACATTTCGGTGATTATGAGTTTCTTGTAACAGCTTATTGCTCGCTGGCGGAACTTCAAGCAAGTCCTATATCAGGAGCGAGTTGCAGCATATGTGATACAGGAAATACTATACCCCCTTATGCTGGTGATGGATTAAATAGCGGCCAACGTAATATGTTTATAAGAACATCCGACGGTTTAGCTATTTATTGTCAAGACATTAATACTGGAAATTTTGATTCTTATTCCTGTTCTACCTCTACTGTGTATTATCTTAAAATAAAGCGGTCAGGCACTACTGCATACGATTATATTTACAGCGATTCGGCACGCACGAACCTGCTTGACACGTTAAGCCAATCAACGCAAAGCACAACTTATAGGTATTTAGTGGTAATTAGGAGTGCAAATTCTTCTACAGGGGCAGAGCTACAGTTTACAGGCTACGTCGAGAACCTGGACTTGCAGGAGAGCACTGCTCAGAAGGTGTTTCAATCAGTAGCAGCAAAGATGATAGCAGCAGGATTACTATAATGGAAAGCCACACTACAAGCATGAGAGCGACGGACATATAGCGGTTATCATCGCCCGTAAGCTACAGTGCAGGGACTGCGGGCATATCTACCTACAGATGGCGGGGTGTAACTACATCTGCCCGAAGTGCGGCTACGACAAATACGACATACTCAATGAGTACTTTACAGAACAAGAACTGAAAGGGGACGCCGATGGATCAACTAGACAAACTGCGATGTGACCTACAGAAAGACCCGGAACTCCCGGTGTCCAACCAGAACCTGGACAAGTTCATCGATATCCTTATCAACAACCATCTTGCACATATGTGGGGCAAGATTAAGAAGATAGAGTGGAAGTTGGCCTTCATTGAAAGTGCTGTGGTGTTTATAGCGGCGGCTTCATTGGCGATTCTTGGCCTGGCGATATCTCTATTTGTAGCTCGGTAGTGGCAAGGATGACCGAGAGGGGGCATGAAACCTTCCCCGTGATGAAAACCTCATACCCCCTCCGAATCTAGGCCGGCCTGAAAATGGCCGGTCTTGTTATTTCAGCGACTCCTCGAACTCCTTGGCGAGGACCAGCAGGACCCGGAGCTTCTCCTTAAACTCATCGTTGTTGGGAATCAGCGCGTTCACCGCCTCCAGGTCCCGCTCATATATCTCTACGGTTACTACCTTCTTTGGGACTATCTTGTACTCAACCATTTATGCAGACCTCATTTCTAAATGATGTTTTGTTTCGCACCACTGGCAGTGTTCTTCGTGTCTGAATGCCTCCATCTTGTTTTTATGTCCACATAATGGGCATTCCCATTCATACCATGTAACCTTCTTGACTATAATAGGTGTGGACATCTAAATGGTTACCCGTGTCTTTCTCATAAACGGTTCCAGGCGTGTGTAGAGGGGTTCCATACACACAACGTCTTCCCTGTTATGAGTAAGGATGTAAGCAAGTGCGTCCTTGTCCCCGGCCATGGCTCGCACCCAGGTCGTACCGTCAAGCGGATGCTCTTTAGCCGGGATACCCAGCTCCTGGCAGACGACTCCCAGCTTATAACTATGTAGGCTAAGTTTGTTCTTGGCCCAATCATACAGGTCAATGACACATATGTCTCGATATAGAGGGAACTCCGTCTTGGCTTTGAGAGCGCGGGTCCGCAGAAACGGGACATCATGCCGGCGGTCCTTACCCCAATAGACGCACACTCGGTCGAAGCGTGAGACGTCGGTGAAGAATTGCTTGAGCAGCTCCCGGTCAAATACGCCTGTCTTAATCTCCTTTGGAGTAATAAGTCGCTCATACATTTCACCGCCCATCTCCTTGATGCAGTAGCTAATGATGTAGCCGAACGAAGCCTTGAGGTTACTGGTCTCTATGTCGAGGAACCCTATCCTCTCTTTCATGGGGCTTACCGGCTTCTCTTCTAAGAAGCATCTGTAGTGCTCCAGGTAGGTGTGGCGATGTCTACATGTGTTGTCATTAAGCCATTCTACCTCGGACTTCTTTAGTTTACGAATTGGTGGTTTCATCTTCCTCCTTAAATAACTCCGAATAGTATACCGGAATACACAGCTTCTTCGCCAGCGCCACCTCCGCGTCGGCCCCGACCGATTCCCCCGGCAGGCGCAGCACGCAGTCACAGTAGTCGAGCCACTCGTTGTCGTAGCTGTACCAGAACTCCGGCGGGTGCGGACATACCAGGTGCCAGAAGTACGAGAGGTGCGGGATGTACGGCGTGTGCCCGGCCTTCAACACCGCCTCCGCGGCCATGATGGCGTTCCTCACATTGAGTACCACGTCGCCCTTAGTGTAGGGGCCTGCTATATATACTTTCATTCTCCTCCTTTGATAGCGCGAAGCGCTACTATCTCTTCTTCAAGCTCTGTAATCCTACGTTGTTGTTTTTTTATTAACTCTTCTGCATATGTATTGTGACTGCACAACCCCAATAACTCAAGGTTTTCTATTCTATTATCAGTTTTAATCCCATTCTTGTGATGAACAACCTCATATTCTTCCAACGGCCTCCCTATGTGCTTTGCCATTACCAAGCGATGCTCATATACTTGTCCATTTTTAGGAGCCATAGAAAAGAATGGGTCGTCTTCGCTTATTTGTATCCTATTGTATGGGAATTTCCCCCTTACCCCCCTGCTTTTTTGGTAGCATTTAAAACACAAGCCGCTTTTTCTGCTTCCATAATAAGCCACCCATGCACCACGGCCACAACTCTTACAAACGGTAAAGATAAACTTCCTATTTTTACCGTTTCTGCCTATATCCTTTCCTTTTGTAGTATCGCCTTCGTTCATTATATCTCCCCTAGCTATCGGTACTGGGCGGGGAGTTACCCCCGCCCAACCTACACGCGCTTACTTACCGCGGATTGCCCGTGCCGCCGGGGCCAGGCCGACCTTGCTCTTGACCAGCTTGACGACCAGCGCTATCAGCACCACCCCATACACGTCCCATGTCTTCTGCAATACAGGGACGAAGCAGGTAAAGAGTGAGACGAGCGAGGCCCGGACCTTCCACCAAAATGGGTCGCCGGACACCGACCATATCTCAGCGACCGCGGCCTTCACCTCCGGCCCGTATAAGGCCAGTATGTATGTACCGATTGGGATTAGGATGTCTTTTATTTCATCCAGCGTCATGTTTCCTCCTTATGCCCCAAGCAGGAATCGCAGTGACTTCCCTTGCCACGCGTCCAGCTTGTCGGCTATCTTCTTTGTCTGTGGTTCGATGAACCAGAACTTGCGGTTCTCATCGATGAACCAGTTAAGGGCATGTACATTGGTCCACACCAGCCCGGCCCACTTCCCGAACAGCTTCCTACCAAAATCATCACAGTCATTATCCTCGAATGAATAAACCAGCGTATCCACCCATTCCAGGCTGCCGTCCTTTACCACGTCAGCGTAGTTGTATATCTTCATATTGTTATCCGGGAGATACAACTCAGCCTGGTTTCCATACTGCTCGATGATATCAAGGCAGATGGACGAACACTCATTAATACCTATGGTTCCACACGGCTGCAGGATAGGAATCTGCTCAACGTATACTATCTTCTCGGTCTCAATGTACACCTTCGCCGGGCACTTGGTCCCCATCTTCTTGCTTAAATCACACAGAAACTCTTTACACATCTTTTTCCTCCGGGACATCAACTACGACATCTCCCTCGACGACATAGAACGTCATCCCAATCTTCTTCTTCCCTATGGCCCTAAAGAGAACACGATGCACGAGACCACACCCACAGCATTTCAAGAGCAGGCCGTTCTCTATGTTGTGCACGTACTCCTTGCCGTCCCATATCTGCTCGTAGTTAATTTCCACTCGCCCTCCTTTCTTTGTACTTAAATGTACCACCACATAGGGGACATTGGATGTCTACACCAGAGGCAACGGGAACGCTGTGACCCAGTGTCCTGCGAAGGTCGGCGTCGTGCTGCACCTTAGCCGCGTCCCATATCTCCTCGGTCAGCCGGCCATCCTTGGCGTGGGCTATGAGGCGGACCATCGCCGTCCATCCGGGAGTGTCCGATTCATCCACGAACGGCAGGGTCAGGACGTGCTCCACAACCTCAATCATCTTGCGGGCCATATCCTTGGAGATACCGAGGTCCCGGAGATACTCCCACCACGCCTCATACCCTAATGTTATCCAGTGTTCCTCGTCCCGGGCCTGTTTCAGCAGCTTCCCTACGATGATGTAGGAGACCTTGATGGCCCCGGAGTATTCGAGAATCTTGCACTTCACAGCGTAAGCAAGGTCCTCCCGGCTTAATACCTGGGTTGGTACCAGGCTCTTGTCGGTCACTTAATCACCTCCTTCTCTTTTAAGATACCATAGAGCAGGAACAGGTAGTTTATCATGTCAACTATCCGTCCATCGATAGGCTCGCAGTCCTTGTACTCCCCGCGGATGTAGGCGCATAAGGCATCGAAGTGCTTCATGAAGTAGATGTGCCAGGCCACCTCTGTTGACACGCCGGCCAGCTTCGCACAGCGCTTGAAGTTACCGAGCTTGTCGTCCAGGCCGGAGTACGCCTCACCCTTTGACCGCATGATGTCATTACATTTATGGAGAATCTCGTTGTCGATTAGGTCGTAGAATACTTTCGCTTCCATCAGTCCACCATCACGCTTTCCGGCTCCCCGTCGTCGTAACAGAACACATGCCCTATCTCCAGCATAATGTTATACATAACAGGCGTTCCGTCTTCGTCGTCTTCCCTCTCTACAGCAAGCCGCCCGGTGCGCGAGCCACCACTTTCGGCGGCCTTATTAAGTAGGTCCACAATGGTGTTTTGGATATCCCTCGCAGAGGGTATATAATCTTCTGTCGGTTCAAGAAGAACATGGTGTGCCCACGTCCACCCGCGGTACTGGAACACCGGCGCCGCCACCGCCGCTGCGAGCTTCGCCGCCTTGTTAAACAGGCTGTTCATTGAACCTCCCTTTCAGTTTCGTTGCGTAGTCGCCTATCAGAGGGTTGATAGCTTTCCATAAACTCCATTCAAAATCCCGGATGTAATTTCCTATTAACCCAAAGTTCCGGTTGTATTCCACGTCGTATTCGTATGTGCATTTATTAAGAATGTGCCACAGCGCCGCGGCCTCGTCCTTGTCCTCCAGGGTAATCACGATTGGCTGAAACTTTTCTCCTTGTTCTACTTTCATACATCCTCCTTATACATTTGCTCGTGTGGGCTGAACGTCATCCCTAACTCCAGGTGGTCGCCGCCCTGCTTATGTTTCTCGATGAGCAGCTTGGCCTTTAGGAAATCCGGGGTCCCCTTCTTGGCCCCCTTCTCTCGTTGGATGAACATCACCCAGTCGGCATCATTCTCGATGTTACCTGAATCTTTGAGTCTTGTCAATAGGGGCCTGTTGATTACCTTCCCGTCCTTACCTATTTGCGAGTCTCTACTGAGCTGAGAAGACAGTACAATCGGCGTCTCCAGTATCTTAGCCATGTCTGCAATCTCTCTGGACGCGCTGGATACTGACTCATATGATGCTCTCACTCCTTTCAGGCGCTGCAGGTAGTCTATGACTATCAAGCAGCATCCGTTTAAGCTGGCCGCCTCGGTGTAAATCTCGTTCACTGAGACGCCGCCCGTTATGATGTGCACGTTGGTCTTCCGAAACTCCATCGATGCGTCGAGGATTTCACGCATATGCTTTTTGATATAGTCGGCATTGCCGAGGTTCTGCATATAGGTGTGCATAATGCGTGCTATCTGGCGCTGCGCCCATTGCGCTCGTGTCATCTCGGTGGTGCAAAACAGGACCGGGTTCGGAGCCTGGTGTCTCGCTATCTGGTCGAGCATGGTCGTCTTGCCCATCTCTGTTTCTCCACCCAGAATCACCAGCTCCCCAGGCTGCATTCCTCCCAACCTGTCCAGGGTCTGGAGGCCAAAGAGTACCGGCTTGAGTTCTTCATTCGCTAACTTGTCGAACCTGGCGAAAGCGTAGTCCGCCAATTCGTCGGGGGAAACCATGTTTCGGCTTCTCCCTTCCATGCCAAGCAGCAGCTTGATGGCCTCTGTTACGCCGTCTTGTCTTTGCTCGAACCCCATGTCCTGTATCGCAACGCCGGCCTTGATTATACGCCGGGCATTACCAAGGTTGTGCAGTATCTCCGCGTAGTGTGCGGCGTGGACCGACGAGGCGCAGTTGGCTATTAAGTGAGAGAGGTAGGCCGCGCCACCAACCTCCTCCAGGTGATGGCTCTTGGATAATTCGTGGGCCATAGTCACTTGGTCACAGAAGTCCATCCGCTGTCGCGCTACATAGATGGTCCTGTTCTTATCCCGGAAGAAATCGTCTGGGGTGAGTGTATTGCACACGTTGAAGTACGCGTCGTTGTCTATAAGGAGCGCCCCAAGGACGGCCTCCTCGCTAGCTAAATCGTGTGGCATAACACGGCTTACTTCTTTTTCCATCTAAACTCCTGCATTCTAGCAGCTTTCTGCTGCTGGCGATTTGTTATTGCAGTATGAACTCCATGAAGCAACACTTCCAAATTGTCAGAGCTGTCGTCATTTTTAATTTCATTCTTATGATGCACATCTTCTTCTTTCAAAAGGGGCCTTCCTAAAACTTTTTCCATGACTATGCGCGAGCGTTGCTTATAACCACACACATCTGGACACCATATAAATACACGACCATCATGTGTTATCTCGCCACCCTTATATGTTGCTGGATGTCTTCCTTTCATGTTACTAATGCGACATTTATTACACCCTAGATTAGCTCTACCCTTTCGTGTACTGCGATATTCACCACACTGAAAACATAAAGCCATAACATATCCGGAGTGCGGAAGTTGCTTATCTGCCATGCTACCCCTCCTTCAAAACAGCTTCTAGCTCTAAAATACAATCGGGACATTCCCACCTTACTTCATCGTTGTAGTATGCAGCGTGTTCGTCATCACTACAGTACCCATTCAGCCATTCTAGCAGTTTGAGACATTGGGCTTTTTTCTGTGCCTGTGCTGCATCATGTTTTAGTTCATAGCTTTGCTTATGCTGTCTGACACCTCTGCTGCGAGCTAGTGTATACGCATAATCCCATTCTTCCCTTGTCAGCAGTACATCTTCAATCATAAAGCCTCCTTACTTGCCCTTACATGGGCTTGGTCTGCCGCCTGCATCGAAATCACATGGAGGAGTGTGTATACAGGTATTCTTGTCTGGCTGTAGGTCGGTAGGGGTCGTGCATCCACATTTCTTACATATAGCTAAACCCAATTCTAAGCGTGGGTCAAGCAATGTGTCCTGTAGATAGTTGTGTGCAAACTGCTTCCAGTCTGTGTGTAGTAATTGCCCACGCTCAGGGCAGGTTGGCTCTACAGGCTTCTTGGGTTGCCAGTACTTACACTTATCACTACACGAACTATGTGGAAACAAGCAACTTCTACTCATTGTTGATGGTATTATGCATTCATACTCTTGCTCTGGAATGTAGGGGATGCACTTATAACCACACGGATTAGGATTACAGAATTTCGGTTGATACAAATGTGGCTCTTCTTCATGACATTTTATCCCTGACGCACAATTCTTCTTTGCCTTCGGGCATATCATCATCTCTTTACTCATGGCTTCCTCCCTTGCCTAATCACTTCGTAGAATGCGTGCTTAGAGATAGGGCACTGGAACTCCTTCATGTTGGGGTCAATCCCGGACGGCGGCACCCAGTCGGTAACCTTTCCGAAGACGTGGTGCACCGGGCACTCGCGCCTCATTCCCTTCTTCTCTATCTTACCCTGCGCCTTCTGTAACGGCGTTAATGTATCCATGTTAACCTCCTTCCTTCTTGTGACAATCTGTGCAAAGGACCTCCAGGCGCTGCGGAGGGCATAGAATCTCCTCCCGGATGACCTGGAACACTCGCTCCCATGATTTGATGCCGTCCTTGTGATGCACCTCCACCTTCACCTCTCTCCCGGCGGCCTTGCTCTGCTTCTTTCCGCAACGCTGGCATGTATACCCGGCGGCCCGGAGTACTGCGTTCCGCTCCCTAGAGCGCAGCCATAGTTGGCGTAGTAACGAGCGGATGGTGCTCGTGGGTGTGTAGGGTAGTTTCTTGCCCACTATATCACCCGTCTCTTCTCGCGTGAGCCACACCTCTGACACCAGCGTGTATCATATTGCGCTGTGTAAGCGTGCGGGTACCACCTGCTCCACTTGTGCCCAAGTATCAGGCATATGATTCTATTCATCCAATCCCTCCAATGCTTCTGCCGCAGTCATTCTCTCTTGAGCTTTAACCGGGCTGCGTTTCTTTTCCATCCTGTCCCAGTTCAGAATCGTGAGGTAGTGCGACTTGTAGTTCTTTCCTGTGCTGCCCATATATAGGTACAGCGCCTCACATCTCTGCCTCGCCCCCTCTTCGCCAAACTCTTTTATAAGTTTGTCACGTTCTTCTTCTGAAAGAAGGACAGTGGGGTAATCCGGGTACACTGTTATCTTTTTATTATCTTTCTTTTCTTTTGTAGGGGTCCGGGCTGACCCCAGTTTTGGGGTCCGGGTGGACCTCACTTTGGGGTCCGCTTGGACCACAGGGTCCGGGCCGACCACACCCGAGAACGGTTTCCACTTCTCCCAATCTTTCTGAAAGGATAACTTCCCGTCCGTCTTGGATATCAGGTTATGCTCCAGCGCCTTTCTTAGCGGGCGCTTGATGTTATCGCGCCGGATACCCGTGAGCTGTGCGAGCTGACCGAAGCTCATCTTATCAGAGGTCTTCTGATAGCCGTAGGTCTTGATAATCACGGCGTCTATAATCGAGCGCACCTCTCCAGGTATCCTGAATGCACACAGGTGTATGTATATCTCACGGGCAATACGTATGTACCCGTCTTCAAGTTGCGGTTTCGCCATTGTTCACTCTCCATGTAACTGCCTATCGAACTCGCGTTTAGTGATACGTTCATCAAAGAGTTCGTGACCCCACACGCATAGGTGCAGGATGTTATCCACCTTGTCACGGCTCTTGCTTCCGCCACTACCACGGTGCTGGATATGTGCGAAGACTAAACGCCACCTTCCACGACAGGGACAGGGGCCGATACGCTCGGCCCCGCCCTTAACTCTCTTGTATAAACCCTCGCACCTATCCCCTGACCGCAAGCGTATGCCTTTCTTGACGGCTTCGGGGAGAGGCATTAGAAGGGCAGCTCGTCTTCCGGTGTGGCCCCCAGCTTGATAGCCTCGTCTATCAGCGACGGCTCGTACACGTACTTCTCGAACGCACGACACGTCTTAATCATAGCGTCGATGGTCACGGTCTTACTCCCAGAGAATAGCGTACACACCGACTCAATGATGGAGCACCGGCACTTCTGCTTGCCAACCTCGTCCATCGTGAACCTGCTTGCGTAGTTATTCTGAGCTACAGGCTCGCCGGCCACCGGAGCCGACACCTTCTCCGCCAGGCGCACGTTTATAAGCTGCTTGTACTTCGGGTTCTTCGCCTGCGGAATCTCATCCGCGGTGATGTGCTTACCTACAAACTGCATACATGCCGACTGCTCTCCAACAACCTCGACATCCCTGCTCCATATCTTGCCCGGCTCAACCTCTATTGAGGCTTTGAAGTGGCCCCTCTCATCGAAGCCGGCTTTCCTAAGAATACCTTCCAACATTTACTCTTCCTCCTTCATTTCGTCCCACTCAGGGCACTCTTCTCCAAGCACCTTGGAGCAACTTGCTTCGTGCAACTCGCAGTAGTCATTCTTCCAGTAGGGGCACCTCCTATATTCGCATTGGTCTATCATCACTCCTCCCAAAACTATCGCCCATTGGGCTGTAGGGCTGTGTCCTTAATTCCATCCCGCATTCCGGGCACCTCTGGAATAAAGAGACGCCATGCAGGTCGTTGCCCTCGTCGTATGGGCGGTTCCAGTCGCACTTAGGGCAGACCTTTATCATGTTGAACATTATCTTACCCCTTGTATGGCTCTTTGAACATCTTGTCCAGCTTGTTCCAGGGCTTCTCATACCCATCTGTTTGGAACGGACTGAGTATATTCCACAATCCATTGAAGGTCGGAAACGCGTCAGTAAACCAGGAGTGGTCTACCACTGCGAAGAACTCATCCACCTCCGCCTGTGTCTCCAGGATAATCTCCAGCTTTACCGGCTTGAATCCATCCTCTTGCTTTGCTGTTGCTTTCACTTTCCCTCCTTATATTCTACCACTATCTCACCCCTACCATCGCACGTATAACACTTGCGTGGTGGGCGAGGTTTCAACTTGAACGAGGCTGGGTAGTAAAAGTTCCCATCTACCTTCCCAGAGCCTCCGCATGTAGGGCAGGTGACAAGCTCTCTATACCACATTGAACCTCCTCGACTTACACACGGAACATCGATATACCTGCACGTAGTACTGACCGCTCTTGGCATGGCCGTCCTTCTTCATGGGCCTACCATGACACACCGGCCTGTTGGTCAGAAACACCTCGTCATCGACGGCGGTGAGCGGGCAATGAGAGTCGAACATCTTACGGCAGCCATCTAATACCGGGCAAGAATCACACGCACACTTACCCACACGATTCTCTATCTCGCACATATCACACTGCCGCACCATCTCGTTGTAATCGACCACTACATTGCTTCGCTCATCCAACCATTGCCACGCTCGTCTATTCATGCTACGAGTGTATCACAAATTTCTCGATTTGTCAAGCGTTGTACTGATAGCGCTACTCGATGACGATACGTCCGTCACCATCGAGCCGCAGGCCGAAGTCTTTATTGACATGGCTGGCGAGCTGAAGAGTCCCGTTTGGTTTTATGTGTAAGATAGTACCACCTAACATACGCTCCCCGCCCTCGTTTACAACTATCAGCCTCACGCCGTCGTCGTCATCAATCTTGAAGCTCAATTTGTTGGTCACTTTCTTTTCGACGTTCAGTTCCACTATATTCTCCATGGTTTCCTCCTTCGTTTCTTCTAGATTCGCTATCATCTCAGCACGTACCTTAATCATCTCGTTGACTATGGCCCGAGCCTTTACCTTGCGCTGGTCGGGGTCATCCTCGTGAACCCACTCGTTGTAGGTGGCGCCGTCGTAATCACACAGGTTCCTCCCCCAATGACCGGCCATCGGACACCCTAAGCCACAATCCATCATTGTAGTGTAGCCCCCTTCGGCAACATACTGGCACAGCGGACACCCGTGCAGGAACTTACCACCGTATTTCTCCCTCTTCCAGTTCGCGTCTTCACCGTTCTCTGCCAGCTCCAGCCAGATTTGTATGGTCTGGTTCATGGCGTCGATGGCCTGGTTGTCGATTTCAGTTACTTCTTCGTATGACAAAGTGCCCCCAATCCACCAGCTATGCTTGAACCCGTATTTCATTCCCATGTCATCCTTGCCGGAAAAGGTATCGGAAACGAAGTGCCATATCCTCTCTTCATCCAACACCATCATGCCGACCTGCGCTTCATCGCAAAAGCACTTATCTTGGTACCGCACCAAACTCATGTGACCTATCATTTTTCTCCTTTCCTATACCAGACCCACGTTGTAGCCTGGACCTCCGTAACGGGCAGCCTTAACTGCCTCGCCGCTTCTCGGTAGGCATCTACAAAGATGCCGTAAATCTGTTTGTTCACCAGGTATCTCTTGTCCTTCTCTCGTGCCTCCTCTCCTAATGCTACGTCTACTGAATGGGTATCGATTGTTACCTCGTTCGTATCTCCTCCGGTCATGATACAAGACCAGAATGACCTGACCTTGTTACCGCGGATGTACCCTAGTCTCCCCTCATATATCTCCTTGGCCTTGACCCAGTTGTCAGTCGTGATACCAGTGGGCTTCTCATAAGGCGACCTCATGAACTCGTAGGCCACGATGCAGTTGCGCTCCCACGATATCTGAGGCGAGAGCACAGCTATTATCCCGGCCATCTGTGACAGACTGATACCAAACTCGCGAGCCATACCTCTGGCAATGCAGTTAGCTGTAGGATACCACCACCTACCAGAAGACCTATCCTCCGGGGATGAGGAAAGGTACGCAAGGAGGATGTTCGAGACGAACTCTTCCTGTGGAATCAACCTGAATATGTGCACCTACTTCTCCTTGTTACAGTATGCGAGGACTTCCGAGGCCGAGCCTTCAAATATCCCCTCGATTTCTATATGCGGTTCTTGTCCCACCTTCCCGGTCACGATGTAGACATACTCTTCCCAACAATCGCGTGTCCCGGCGGGATAGAGATATATATTCCCCGGCCCGTCCTTGAGTTCCGCTACCACCTGAGCGGCGAGACAACCCATACCGTTGAAGACCTTCTTGTCTATACTGGAGAAGCCATTGACTATCTTCCGCCCGGCCAGAATCTCGGCCAGGTCTTTACCATGGCCGGAAGGATAGCCATCGAACTGCCGATACATCACGACGATTTCCTTGCCGTCCTCTTTGAATACCGTTAAGCTGCGTGTCCCCATGTTATCCCCCTTTCTTATGACATAACCCGGCCTCTATCAAGGCCGTGGCTGTCCTTCCATAGTGTCCCTGTAAAGACCAGACGGAGCCGTCGTCTATCATCTCTTGGAAGAAGGCTACTACTGCGTCTCCGTCCATCTCCCCGGACTCGTACTCTATGATTTTACCTACGTCTACCATGTCTACCTCCTATATCAGCGCTGCTTGGAAGGCTTGCTTACACCACTCCTTGATGGTGGTAGGGCGAACACTGTCCACCTTGACTGAGATGCCAACGTACAGGAAGTCGAATGTCTTATTGCCTACATCGTCTACACGCACCTCGACATCCTCATCATTGACATCATCATACCAGTTTCTAGCCCTAGCCTCGGCCTTGATTAGGGCTTCGCTAAAGTCTTTGGCCTCTGCTATGCAGTCGTGATAGTATTCCTGCTCACCATTCTGCTCCTTGATTGTGACATTGAAGTACATATCTACCTCCTTATTTTATTCTCACAGCACAGCTCTTGATGTCCGAGACATAGGTGTCCCCCATCTCATACCCGGAACTCATCTGCTCCCGTGTGATAGGGGAGTAGACGGCACAGAACCACCGGGCGAATGGGTTCTTGGCCTCGGCCTCCGGCGCCTGGTACTTCTTGAGCACGTGCCACTCCCAGTCCCCGGCCTTCCATATCTCATATGGGTCACTTACTGGCCTTGTCTTTCCGCATAGGTTCTTCATCGTGAACACCTCGGAAGGAAGCACTCCTTTAACATCCCTGTGTTCCGGTCTATGTGCGCCGCTATGCCGGCTGTGTCATGGTAGAAGTCGAAGTCCTTGAATGCAAGCAGCTTCTTGAAGTCCAGCTTGCATCCATTACAATGAGCCGCCTCTAAGTCCATGTGCATGGTCAGTCTGTTCTTGTAGAATCCGGCGCGATGCAGCTCATTGTACCCACGGTCAACGACATGCTGTATTAGCAGGTGCTCTTCCTTTGTTGCTTCCCAATTCATTCTTCACCTCCTTCTTACAAGCTACAATAGCTATGGTCTTGTGCTGTATCTTCGTCACCGGCCAGCCCCGGCGGGCGCAGCGTGCCCTTAGTCTTAACGTGTCCATGTTATCCTCCTTAAAATTTACTCTGTGTCGGCTCATCGACGCCTATGATTTCGAGCCATATAGCTTTGCATTTCTCAAAGCTCTCCCCTACCTCATCCACTATTGCCTCGGCCATAGGTTCAATCATGTCCTTGACTTGCTTTATCAGGTCGAGGCGCTGCAATGCCCTCACGTTTCCTCCCTTCCCTGCACTTCATGCAGATATAAATCTCTACCCTCTGAGACTTGAGCACCTTATGCTCGGTCATTCCATTACAGTTATTGCACCACCGTGTCATACTACCTCCCGCTTCTTAGCCTCTTTAAATGCTGTCAATTTACTGCGAGTTGCCATGGATTGCATCGCCCTGAGATAGTTTACTAAGGCCATCTCGCATTCATAGCATAGCCAGACACCTTCTGAGCCTATGACGTATATATCATGGTGCCTTGCCTTATCACTTTCGACTATTTGATTGCATATCGTGCACCGTGTCATGTGTCCTCCTTAGAACGCTGCCGCAGGGCAGGTATCGTTCGATTCGTTGGTGTACTCACGGATTATCTCGCCGTCCTTGAAGTCGGCGGCATACTCTCCGCATGATATGTGGGTGATTCCGTCGTCCTTGTACCCCTCGAAGTCTGAGTATTGCTCTCCTCTTTTAGCTACCATGACCTTCCTCCTTGATTCCTAATTTCTCAGCGATAGCTGATGCTACACTGGCCGGCTGTGATGCGTTGGCCTTCGCCTTCTTGCCGTCATGTGACCTCATCCTGTGTGTGCTCTTGCGGTTTAAGTCACAAGGCACCCTCATTGACCGTCTTGTTGCCCTTCGTTCTTCGCGGTTCATAATCCCTCCTTCAGTCTATTTCTCCATCATCATCCAAGATGATGGGGTCTACCATACTAAGGGCGATTAACACGCCACCATTTGGAATGTTCTCGGCTAGTTCATAGTCGAGGAACTCCAGCTCTAGGTCTAACATGGTTCACCTCCATACTTTCTTGCGGTTCTTTGGGTTGGCAAAGACTTTCCAAAAAACATTGGCATATGCTTCCCTCCACTTGGCATCTGCTTCCTTCCGCTTGGCATATGCTTCCTCCCGCTTGGCATATGCTTCCCCCCGCTTGGCATCTGCTTCCCTCCACTTGGCCTCTGCTTCCCTCCACTTGGCATATGCTTCCTTCCGCTTGGCATATGCTTCCCTCCACTTGGCATATGCTTCCCTCCACTTGGCATCTGCTTCCTTCCGCTTGGCATCTGCTTCCCCCCACTTGGCATATGCTTCCTTCCACTTGGCCTCTGCTTCCCCCCGCTTGGCATCCTTCTTGATTAAATCCAAGCCGCGTTTAAGTAGAACACTTTCTGGCATCTGCCCTATCTGCGTTAGGTTGCAATTCTTAATAGCCGCTACTATCTGAGGCGGGAAGTTATTTGGCGTGGAGAAGTCGGGACACCTACTATCTCCAACCTCTCGCCTTACCGCATCCATCGGCACAACCCATTCGTTTAGCTCGAAGTATCGAGCTATTGCGCCATGCCCCTTGATATCCTCGGCGTATTGGTCGCCCAACTCTTTACGCAGTTTCTTTCCTGCCTTCGTTGCGAGGTCGTCGTCCGTCAGGAAGAATACGACCCCATCCTTCTCATACCAGCTTATAAAGTTACACATCTTTCTCCTCCTTATTTAAATATGGGTTGCCCAAAGAATCATTCACACCTCCTGTTCTCTGTTAAGCGTGTGTTGATAGCCGTCTCTATTACCGACGGCTCATCTAACAGCCCATGATAAGGCACTTCGTAGTCCTCTGTGACAGGCTCGGAACGAACCATGCAGTTATCGCAGCGATAATCCCACGGCTCCCCTTCCTCCACGATTGACCCGCACCCAGCACACCTTAACGCCGGCTCCAGATACATGTCATACTCCCCTGTTATCCAATCGGTGAAGCTCTCCTGATAGCCGTCTTGTATGGCTCGGAGCCAGCCATTAAGTAGGCTCTCGCCGTACTCCCCAAAGAACGCTCTGAAATCTAGGTCTGTGCTCATTTCTCCCTCCTTCGTATTGATAGTGCTGCTCTATACATTCCCCTGCATTCTATTCAGGGCTATTCTAAACCTCTCCACAAGGGCATCCACCTCATCCCCATCCATCGCATTCGATATATCACCTCCTTGCCATGTCCACACCATGTCACATAGAGCGGACACCAATTCCTTCGTATTAGCCTTACCCTCTGCCTCGATTAGCACTCGCTCGATATCCACGCTTCACCTCGCTTTCTTCTTCGCCGCCATCATCGGCACGTATGTCACACATTCCCCATCAGGGCGGAACATGGGTTGCCCTGCCCATCCCCTGGTCTTCCCCCTGCTCACATCCACGTACTTCCATCTCATCCTGCCATTACCTTGATGACGCTTCTTGTAGTTCCTTACACGGCACGCCATCTTCTCATAGTCCGTCATATGCCCTCCTTCGATAACCGCTCGTTGGAAGGGGCGACATACATCACCCCCTCCCCCAAGGGGTTATCCCTCAGCGTAGGCTCATTTCGGGACATAGAGGCTGACGTTTACGATGGTCTTGCCGACGTTCCCCTTGAACGCCACCTTGCGGTAGTTGGGGCTCTCACCTTCGGTGAGGGTAAGTCCTGCCAACAGGTCAAGCTCTGACTTGGACAGCTTACGGGCCGAACTTACCCTCTCCTTCTTGGCCGCCTTCACCGCCACGTACTTCTTGCCTTCGACCATAATGTACTTCTTCATGTTAATCTCCCAGCTATCTGTGAGCCCTTCTCATCAGGTACGGGACGCTACTTCCGTACTACGTGGCATGTAGCCACGTTTCGTGTTGAGGGCACAGCTTCCCCTTAATCGACAGTATCCTGCGTTTCACCTTCGTTGCGTGGTCAAAGCGTGTTTAACGCTATCCCAAATTAAAGAGAAGGGGTTTGGCTATATGCTCTTTTGTGGTACATAGCCGAGCCTTGCGTTGTATCTACTGTAACGTTTATTTTGGGGGTTTTAATAGTCTTGGCGTGCTATCTATTTATGAGCATTGTGGCGGGCTTTGACGCTATTATCAAAGACCACTTAAAAGCCACTAGCAAGGGAAGCACTTAACTAACCCCTCAAGGCTTACCAACGAACGTATCACACTTACCACGATGTAACACGTTCGCAAATGTAGGCCAACATATCAACAGAGTATGATTCCATTAACACCGATTCACATCATAACAATATGGGCACTCTATCCCGTTTCACTGTTGATTCATTCTACAGCTAATAAGGGAAACATGACCGCCTAAACAGTCATGCTTTGAAGTGGTGAATCTATTGTGTTAGACCCTGCCGTATGTCCACAGGTCAAGGAGCATCGCCTTAACGACTAGTGTGCCGCATATCTCGCCGCCGCCTTGCTGTGCCGTTTTTAAAGAACTGCTAATAGTGTACAGCTATGGGAATACATATGCAAGTCTATTGAGATGGATTGTAGAATGTAGACATAGCAAGGCAAGGGATAGATGCTCATTTATGCTCATTCTACCTCAGTTATTCTATGGTAGCACTCGTGGGAATGTAGGGGTTGAAGCTACGGCGATTGATTAGCTAGTGAATCAGTCGCACGACTCCGAAACTTTCCGCCGCCACTCGTGCGACGACGATGGACGCCCGTCCGTGCGCCCGTGCGCCTACGCCCGCGCCCGCCCGTGCCCGCGCGAGACCGTTGACCGGATACCGGAAGCCGGTTGCCGGTGTCCGTAGGAAAACGGTTTCCGTTTGCCGATGGTAGAGGGTAGGCCCTAGGGAGGGGGACTAGGCGTGAGCGAGCGTTCGGGCGTGTGTGGGTGGTGGTCTACACCCTACCGTCCGTTCTACCTAATCCCCCATACTACTCTACATAATCCACGAGTAGGCGATGGCTCCACGAAGGGCACATCCTATACATTGTGCGAACCAGGATATGTCGGTGGTGTGTACATGTTTCCCGGAAGCGTCCCTACTGCTCATTATAATGGACACATGCTCAGTTATTAGGAAATATCGAACAGGTTGAACCTTTCGATAATGTCGAATAGTTCACAAGGAATGCTTGTAAGTTGTAGACAATTTGTATACAACTGAACACTGAAAGTAAACAAACCAGCTACTTTGTTAATATTGAGGGGGGAGATGTTTACAAACTTGGTCCGGTGAAACACCGTCTACTCTACATAATAAGTGAGGTCAGCTTGGACCCCAAATCGTAGCTAAAAAACAGAACAGGGTGTGGTCGACGTGGACCTCAGTTGTAGCTAAGGTGGGGTCCGGGCGGACCCCAGGGGGTGGGGTCCAACTCGACCACAACAAAAGATATATATATAAATATATATACCCTTCTCTATAATCTCCTCCCTAAAAGAAAACGTCGTTTCTCTAATTTTTATGGGGGGCCTGTTATTTTTTAATGCAAATGTTGACAAGCCATAATCTTTGTGGTATTCTTGTTGGCATGAGAGTCTGGTATAAGCACGCATGGACGGTAAACGACTACGTGCTTTTAAATGTTAACTCATCGCCCAAGAGGCGAAGGAGATGGGGCTGCGATATCGGCAGTTCTTAGTTAACGGGGGCGGGCCAGGGTCGGCGGACGGACGGTTGCAAACTTCCTTAGAGCGCCTGGCCTTGAACCCTTCTTAAAGGAGAAACATGGCACACCCTAGATTTACAAAATCATCCAAGCACGGGAGGACCATCCTACGCAACAACACACAGAAGCTCGTCACTCACTTATTACAGAACGAGAAGTGGCTGAATGTTAAGATTGGTGAGCTTCAAGAGAAGGCCGAGGAGCTAAAGGAGAAAGGGAAGCAAGCGGAGTACCTGGCTGCAGTGAAGGCTGTGGAGGACTTGATTAACTCCCACAGGCTCTTCGTCGCGGACCTTCTCCCCTACGCGCTGCCTAAGCTGTCAGCGACAATGAACACGGATAGCGAAAAGGCCCTTGAGTTGTTCGATGAACTACGGAATGCTGGTAGCGATAGCGCTACTGCGGAAGGTGCGGATGGACCCAAAGACTCTGGCAGAACGCAAGAAGATAATCTGGGATAAAATCGATTATCACCCCAATGAGCTTCAATCGCAAGTCCACGACTGCGATGCGTGGATACGGATGATGGTTGGGGGTGAGGGTTCCGGCAAGTCCCTGGTCGGAGCTATGGAGATGATAGGGAGGTTCTGGGAGGACAAGCTCTTCTGGCTGGTTGGCGCCGACTACGACAACACAACCCCTGAGTTCAACTATATCGCGGAGGCTGCGGACAAATTAGGAGTCCTGCAGTTCGCTTCGAAAGTAACGAACCCCGGCAAGATAATCTTGGCCGGGGACGTTGTTATATCGACCATCAGCGCCAAGGACCCGCGGAACATATCGAAGTATTCCCCCCACGGGATAGTCGTGTGTGAGGCGGCCCAATGCGACTTCGAGGTTATTCAGAGACTAATCGCCCGTCTCGGCAGGGCCGGCGACGGAGGGTGGCTCCTGTTAACCGGAACCTTTGAAGGATGTTTAACTGCCGATACAATGATTGCTACTGGCAGTGGTATAAAAAACATCACAGATGTTTCTATCGGCGATACAATTTGTGGTCTAAACGGCAGCGATACTGTTGTAAATACGTTTAATAATGGCGAGAAGGATGTTGAAACCCTATACTTAGACAAGGGATTTTCAATCACAGGAACACCAAATCATAAAATAATCACTCGTCTTAAAGATGGCAGTGTGACATGGAAAGAGTTGGGTAGTATCAGCGATGGAGAAAAAGTAGCTATTAGGTATGGAGCGGAAATATACGGCCCCAACCATCTTGATGCCGATTTCGCCTACCTTGTTGGCGTATATATAGCTGAGGGTTGCTGTGACAAGTCTGATAGAATAACGATAACAAACAACGACCACGAGGTTGTTCAAAGGGCTTGCCCGGATTTCTTCCAGAATGGATATCACTGGAGGAAGACTGACCATGAATTAGCACGTAAACTGGAAAGCGTAGATGTGAATTTTGATTGGCGCTCTCGTACCAAGGAAGTGCCACAGTATATATTAAACTCTGATTACGAGACACAAAGAAACTTCCTTCAAGGACTGTTTGATGGAGACGGTTGTGCTATGAAAAGGGGTATAGTTTATTATACCTCCAATCATAAACTAGCAAAGCAAGTTCAATTCATGTTGTTAAACATGGGTGTCCTAAGTACAATAACCAAGCGTAACTGTAAAACAAATGGTAAGGTTTTTCTTAATTATACCCTGAGCGTTTGTAACCCGGTAGTATTTGTAGATAAGGTGAATTTCTACCTACCACGCAAGAAGGAAAAAGCTGAGGCACTAAACAGTCCAAGATTTATTCGCAACCAAGCCAATGCAGGAGCAGAATTTTTAGGCTATCCAGTATGTTGGTGCGGGGTTTTATCTAAGGAGTCCAGTAGGGCTAAAACGTATGACCTAACAACTAACAGTCATGCGTATTTGGCAAATGGGTTGGTAGTACACAACTCACTCGGCTGGTATCCGGAACTTTTTAATTCCTGGCAGGGGCCGAACAAGGAAGGGGCGAAGAGCTTCTCGGTTCCTTCCTGGACCAACACGAACCTTTACCCCGGCGGAAGAGAGGATGAGTTGCTCAAGAGGATTGAGGCTACCATGTCTCCGGACCTCTTCAACGAGCGTATGGGTGGAGTCCCGTGTCCTCCGTCTGGGAGAATCTTCCATGAGTTCCGGAACACGTTGCATGTTACAAGCGTCGATTACGTCGAGGACAATGACGTTGAGATATGTATCGACCCTGGATATTCCAAAGGGTGGTACGCGGTGGAGGCCGGCCAGTGGACCGGGGATTACTTCCATGTAATCGATGAGGTGTACGAGCAGTTTAAAACCACGGAGCAGATGATACATATCTGCAAGATGAAGCCGTGGTGGAAGGATGTCAAAGGTGGGTCTATCGATATTGCTGGAACCGCACATAAACCTGACACACCTGCATCAGAGATATGGCGGAAGATGGCAGGAGTCAATCTACGCTCTAAGAAGGTTCCGGTTGCGGCTGGTATCGAGAGGATGCGGACGTACCTTATACCCGACCCTATCACAAATCACCCCCACCTTACTATTCATCCTCGCTGTCGCGGCCTTATCTCTGAGTTTGGTGGCTGTCCTCATCCTTATACTGGTCGTACTGCAGTATACACGTATGACAAGGACCGCAACGGAACTGTCATCGGCGTTCAGGACGACAATAACCACGGCATTAAAGCTGTTACATATGAGATAATCTGCAAGTACGGGTACGCAAGACCCGAGGCATCTGCGAATAAGAAGGTCGTGAGGATATTCGGATGAACTATAAAGAAATCAGCGAGAAGGTTGGTAAGGTAAAGGGCAGCGCCGAGAGGAAGGCGCTAACAACCAGGTGGGATGACGACCTCAATATCTACCTGTTAGACTCCCACGTCATGAAGGGTGTCCATGGAGAGTTGGAGAACATGAAGCTCCCTGGAGTTTATAACGTCACGTCCTCGGCCCCTCAAACGTATCTCGACCGGATAACCTCCATCATGTCTCGGGCGGAGCCGAAGCTGAGAATCGTTTCTTCCATCCCGGATAAACAAGCAGAGATGATAAAGAACTGGTGGAAGGGCGTCATCGATTCGGCGAACGACCTGCAGATTAACAGCATTGACTCGTATGTGTATCCGTCGATGTGCTTCTACACAAACCTCCGCGGGTGGGCCGCGACAAGGAATGTGATTTATAAAGACGAGGACGGGAAGCTGTGCTTTGAGATTCTCCCCATCGACATCTACGATTTATACTGGGAGAAGATTGGCGGGAAGTATTCCTGGGCCTGCATCAATACGTTGCAGATGCCCAAGGCCGACATACTCGCGACCTACGGATTAGAGATTAAGGGCGACTACGGGGATGTCTATAACTTCTGGGATAAGGACGGAAACGAGATAACGTCCACGTCCGACCAGGACAAGGGGACTCCTCGCAACTATATCAAGCGGCCTCCGTTCACAATCAAGCCGGTGGTGACTTCCCCGAAGATTAGCGGGGCGAACGCCAACAGGTTGAAGATGATTGGCGAGTCGTTATATCATTCCTGCCGTGGAACAAACAAAGAGATAAACGATGTCCTGTCTATAATAAAGACCCACGCTATGTTGGGCCTTCGTCCGCCTTTGGTTCACAAGACCGAAGGGTCAGAAGGTCGCGAGGTTAAGGAGTACCCAACCTGGGGTTCTATACTAGAGCAGTTGGCCGAGGAAGACTTCAAGGTCCTGGACATCAAGGACATGGCCAACACCGACGCAATGTTCTACAACATGATGGACCAGGATAGACAGAACGCCACGATTCCAAACAATGAATACGGCGGACTGAACTTCCAGTTGTCGGCCCTGGCTCTCGATACTCTTTCCGGCCAGCGTAATGTAGTGTTCATGCCGCGGCAGTTGACAATGGAGCTGGCATACAAAGATATCTTCGCCCAAATGCTGGACCAATTCATCGAAGGTAAGTTCACGATGGAGATGATTGACAGCGACGGGAAAGAGAAGAAGATTACATACTCCGACCTGATACCCCTTCAAGGTAAGTTCAGGTATGACTTCGATTGCGATGTCGAGTCCCCGGAGCAGGAGCAGGCCACGTTCACGAAGGCCACGGCGGCAATGAACGCACGGATGCCGATGGACTTCATAGTACGCGATGTCTTCAAGACAGAGAACCCCGAGAAGCTCCTGGGCATTATCGCTGACGAGAGGTTGATGGAAGAGCTTCCAGAGCTGAGATTGATTCGCGCCTACGACCGGGCGATGCAGGAGGCCGAGACTTTAAGCGGTGACTCCAAGGACGCAAAGCTCCTTGAGGCCAAGATGTTGAATGCCAGGATAATGCAGATAACGGCGGAGATGTCCGGGCAGAACCAACCGCAGGCGCCGCAGCAGATGCCACAGCAGATGCCGGAGGGAATGTAACATGGCTGGACACATGAAGCAACTACTCAAGCAGGTTAACGATTCGATGTCCGGTACGGCGGCCCCGGTGCGCCCGCGGATGCAGGGCAGTCTATTGCCTCCGAAGGTTCCGAAACTTACTCCGAAACAGAGACCGCAGAAGAAAGAGAGTGGTTATAAGTTCTTGTAATGCTGAACTACAAAGTCTTTGAAACCAACTCATATAACGATACAGCTACCACCCTTATCAGTTCGACAAGGACGGTGGCTCAAACATTTACGCCTGGAATTTCTCATATTCTTACCGCGGTGTCATTGAAACTCGTCGATGTCAGCGGAGAATACGCAGACGCACTGGTCGAGATATACGCGACAGATGCCGACGGGAAACCCACCGGCGCTGCGTTAACCTCCGGCGCTATAGACCCGGACGACATAACGGAGTCCGTTGACCCGCACTTCGTTGAGGTTATCCTGGACTCATCCATAAGGGTTCAGAGTTCAGCTTCATATGCGATTGTGGTTTCGTATTCCGGTGGGAGTTTAGGGTGGAGATATAACGAGAGCGGAACCTACACCGCCGGCACTCCGTATACAACAGAGGATGGTGGGACGACGTGGGTGGAGTACGAAGACGGCGACCTGATATTTATCGAGTGGGGCACGGCGGTACAGATACGTAATGCCGCCAGGGTGCAGTTGTATCCCCGTGGCGCCGGGACATATGACCAGCTTCAACCCCGTACTATGAATGCGGCATCAGAGAAAACCAACTGGCTGTGTGTTGCCGACCCGGCCAACGCCCCTGACGAGGAGTTCTCGTATGTGGCGTATAATATATTCGACAACGATGGGTTCATGACCGGCGAAGACGAGGGTGTTGCTGGGAGGTTAACTGGAACGTCCGCGACCTGGAAGACCGGGCCGCTAATGAACGGGCTGTGGGGTGATGGAACAGATTTTGAGAACGAAGTAGAGATAGGATATCTCCTTAAAAGCCCGACAGACAACGGGTGGTACGCTGATAATTGGAAGAGGATAGCCAAAGTTCAGTCTATCCAGGGTGCAGAAGGTCTCACGTTCGAGTGGATGAATTCTGGGAACCTCTATAATACCTGTACAAATGTGTGGTTTTATACCCCGCAAAAGGCAGATGCTGTCAACCTCAGGTATGTTAATCCAAACATCGACCACTATCCATATGAGCTTCCAGAGAAATTTCTAACAGGAACGTGGCATTTTACTTCTGGTAGCAAAAAGGTGTATGCTGATGGTAACGGTAATGCTATAAAGGAATTGGTTTCTCCTTGTTGTGTGTCTGGTGTCAAGGTAGCATCGCCTCTATCCGGTGTGTATGATGTTAAGAGGGTGGCCTATGTAGTTAGTGATAATGAATTTTATTTAACCAGTGCAAGCGATTATTCTAACCATGGTAGTGCCCTATACTGTACCTTCTCCCAAACCGACGACTTAACAGATGAAGACCTGGCGACTATGTGGACCAAAGAGACAAAGAAGGACTCCTACATCCTAAAGACCACCAAGATGAGTGGAGATATCCTGCAGGTGGACATAGTGTTCCGATGTGCCTTAACCGATACGGAACGTCTCAAGCAGATAATGATTGCCACGTATGACTCGTCCGACGAGGATAAGTATAATTCCTCGTCGTATGTTGAGTCTACCTATGGGAGGGAGGACACAGAAAACCACCTGTGTGCAACAATCACAAATGGGACAGGAGAGTGTGACGGTTCCCCTGTTTCCTTAACCTGGATAGCTGGTGGCGAAGATGGGGCTACTTATTATCCTATCGTTGTAACACAGCCTGGTACATTTACGCTTCATGTTGAAGATGGGCGGTGGGTGGTAATAGGCGGGAGGTATGTTAGTGGTGGGGGACAGGTAAAGGGTCCGGCAGATATAACCTTTGCTGTAAGTCAAGCATGTACAATAGAAGGTTGGGCTTCGTCGTATGATGCCGGAGAATATTCTGACGCTGAGATAGCCATTGCAACAGACAAAATGATTGAGTCGGCGATGACGCAGTATGGTCGGGTTGTGTTTGCTCCTGGTACATGGAAGCAATATAGGGCTGTTTTGTGTGCCGGAGACTTTATTCACATTGGTACGAATTACGGCGGGTCTGGTCAGGGATATATTAAGAAAGAGGACTGCGATGGAAGCCATGACGAGGTTCAATGGAACACTGCGCTAAAGAACTACAGGTACACGATGCTTGGGAATAACGCAAGTCCCGGTTACCACCTAGAAGATTATGTTGTTGCCGGTAGGGATATGGGTTCCTTATCTGACTCTACGGCCACAGCTCAGCCGTTTATAATCCTAAATGGCGTTGAGGTGTATGGTGACGAGGTGACACTGACTCCGCCGAGACCGACAGGTATCTCGTATCTTGACTATCCCGAATACCAGTTCGTTGAGTTTCGGCAAACGCTATCTAGGCCAGGAGGTGGGGCCTGGTCCCTTGAAGATATCAATTCCCTAGAGGCCGGCATAGTTCTTGGCAACGTCAAAAACCCAATAGCCGGAGATGATACTAAGTGTGGCTATGAGGCTAAGAACATCCCGTGCTGCACGCAGATATATGCTGAGGTGCTTTTCTGGCCCAGCGATTTTGAGATTGTCACTATTGGGTTTACACAGTACGCCGATAAGGTTTTTGATAACGGGCTGGACCAGTGGGGCCTGAAAGTTTACGATACGAACGGGCTAAACCTTTACACCTTTAAAGTCTATCGAAGCTCATTAGCTATATACTTTGCCCGCGGCAAGCAATTACTCAAAGGTATTACTGGAAGGCTGCTGCACCGGCGCAGAACATCCAGCGCTATGGGCCGTGGCCGGACGGCAATAGGAGTTGCGGAGTAAGATATGGAACGACTACAGAAAAGCGAACATGCGTATATCAGGGTAAACAACACCCCTGCTGGAGATGGAGTTATGCAGGATTGCGACTCGTCACCATTGCTCTCTATATGGGACCCTGCTGGGAAGAAGACGTTAACCGACCAGGAGATGGACAAGCAGAGCGCTGGTGATTATTATTATCAGTATCTAATTCCAACAACCTCTCCACTTGGATGGTATCGATGGAAGGCGTGGCTTATAAACGACAGCAAGTACGAACCTGTTGATGGGGCATTTGAGGTTTTATAGTGAGACCACTACCGCAGATATTGCTCGACGCACAGAAAGCGTCAATGGTCAAGCCGGCGATGATAATCAACGTCGGTGATGTGGCGTTCCGTACTGCTGGGGCGACCACAGGAAACACAACCACCTGTCATAATACTAATACCGACAGTCTCAAGTGGGTGAGAGACGAAGGTGGGCGTATATTGAAGGTTGTCGAGAAGGGCAATCCTTATTCTCATACGTGTAAGATAATCCTCAACAACTACGATAAGCTGCTCTACGACCTAACTTTAAAAGGCCAGAGGCTATCTATTGGCTGGGGTGTTGAGACCTGGGACGGCCCGATGTACTCCCACACTCCAACTCTTTATGTGAAGACACAGACCTTCGTAGAGTCCGAGGGTGCTATGCAATGTGTTTTGGAGTGCAAGGGTGTGATGGACCTTCTCGGAGAAGACGAGGCAACAGAGTCGTATGTAGATGATGGTACAACGTGTGTTGGGGACTTAATCACCGCGGTACTTGAGGCTACTCTCGCTCCGTACGAAGACTGCAAGGCGTATATTGTGATACTCGATGATGACCTTGACGACCTGTGGACTGGTGTGTACCTTGGCGACTCTTTTGAAATCAAGAAGGGGGACACTAGGGCGTACACCATCGCAAGGCTTCTCGACATGACACGCGCTTCGATACGTGTCGGCAATGAGCCTCCAGACGAGAACAATAAGGACACGGTGCACTTCTTCACCCAGTCTCGGTCTCCACAGGCTGAGTTCACATTAGATAGGTCCGGGCACAGGTTCTATGTCGCCGCGGAGTCGCTGAGTATGATTACGCCGAATGAGATTATAATCAAGACTCCTCCCTGGCAGTCGCCGTCATACTTAGGGAGAGCCAGGGATGCGTACTCATATAACCTGAACCCATGCTCCAGGACCGAGTATGTCAGCGGTGTTGGCAGTAATCTCCAGGCCGGCTCTATCGCAAGCACTATGCTGCAGAAGATAATCGCGGCCAATAGTGGCTCCAGCGCGGTTCTCCCGATGCACTGCGGCCTTGACTTGTTTGATAGAATCAAGGTTGTGTCGAAGCGCTCCGGGCGCGAGATTGAGGGAGCGATAGGTGGATGGACCAGAACGTTCGACCCGGTGAAGTCCGAACCGAGATACGATATAGGCGTATCGTTTGGTAAGTGGTTTGACCCGCGGAGAGACGATGACTCCTTGGGGTATGGGTATGGATTCCTGGGTTCCGATATCGATGAAGTTGTTAGTGGAAGCGGGCACATATCGATACACATCAACGCACCGTACGCTGTCTCTGGTGAGGGTGATTGGGCAGTGCATTCTTTTGGGTGTGGCCCAACCATTGCTACTGGTGTTAATGAAGTTTGGGTTTCATATAAATTTGCAGGTAGTGGAGCATATAAACTAACATTTATGTCTGCCGCTGGAAGTAGCGCTGGAATATTAGACATCCTTGTTGATGACGTTGAGGTTGGTTCTTTTGATATGTTTGGAACGCCAGGGGCCTTTCTTGACGCAAAGCAAGTTAGTTTTGAGTGTGGCTCTGGAACTCATACAATTAAATTTCTTGTTGATGGGAAAAATGAGTCTTCTGGTGGTTATGCTATAATACTCGGCGGCGCTGAACTTGCGCTGGCATCTTATGTTGGGACGGTGATTTAATGGCAATTAAAAAGCAGCCCTTCAATTATGGGCAGTATGCCAAACAGGCCCAGGTAAAGGGTCAGTGGGGAGTACCAGACCCCGCCGGCACGGCAAGGGGCCGCCTTGCCCAGTTTAGGCGCGGATTAACGGGAATTGGCGTGGCCCGGAACAAGTTTGAAAGATGGGCCATGCAGTCGAAACCCGGAGAAGAGGCCGCTGGAATCTCCGCCGGCATCGGTGCCGAGCAGGACCAGATGATGGCACGGCGTCAGAAGATAAGCGAGCGTGCCACACGGCAACAGATTAACCGTTCTCAACAGCCAGACGCCTATACCTACACAACCGGCGAGATGGTCTACAATCCTGATAAGGGCTACAAAGAGTACACCGAGACCAAGCACACCGGCAGCAGGTCGGAGGACACTGAAACTAGGAGACTGCGTACATACTCGCAATTTGGACGTGATACAGGGTGGGGTGCGGATGAGGCTTATGATTTCCAAAATCAAACCGGGAAGCACTACGAACAGTCAATGACCGAACTGTTCATGTCTAACCCAGAGGTGGTTCAAAAAGAGCTTGAGCGTATCTATGGGTGGTTCGATGAATACAATGAAGTGCTTTGGCAGATGGCACTGTTTAATGGTATGAACAAATACACAGAGGCGGCTTCACTTAAAGACGTGGAGTATTACCAGTCTGACAATCCAGAGTCCGCCAATTACGACAAAAACCTCGCTGGTACTCCTGTGTTAAAAACACAAGCACAGAAGGACCTATACGCCTCTTCTATGGCTGCAGCTAATAAGAGCGGCCTGAGTCGCGCTGTCGAGAAGTTTGGTAAACTACGCGCCGAATACTACGCATGGCAGTGGGCCAAGTCGCAGGACACCGAGGGTTGGGAGTCTGTTGGGGAGTTGTTGACTGTTAGGAAAAGCCCGGAGGCCAAGGGTCTTATCGTATCACTAAAGCAAGACATTAAGAACAACTCTTCTTTAGCCGGCGTCCCGTCCTGGCTGTTTGATTTCGCTGTAAATTCAGTACACCCACTTCCGATAAATACACTCGCCATGATACCTGGACTTCTGAAAGATGGTGATGTCCTCACGCCACTGCGGGCCGCGGTGATTGGGTACCAGTCACTCAAGGACCAATTCTACAGGGCGCGTATTCTAACGACCGATACTAGAATTTCAATCTTACAAGAAGAAGCACCAGAAACACTGGTTGCCCCAATTAGGAGCCAGTTTATATCAGATGAGCATTTTATTATTGCAGAAAATAAGTTTAACGCAACTGGTGATTGGGCCACCGGGTTAGAGGTGGGCGATTGGTATATGGAGCGCATCTATAACCCACTGGCCGTTGGTATCGAAGCTGATGAGAATGACGACGTTATACCAACCGGGCTTGAGGGTACTTTCTGGGAGCCGTTCATTGGTACCGACACAGGCATTACGGATGTTGAAGCGCCGGTAGCCGAGGTCGCTGCAGAATCCAACGTCAGCGTCACAGACGTTGTAATTGGTGATAGTATACCGGAAGGGTGGGAGGTTGAGAGGATAGATGGTGACGAGTTCCGTGTCAGGGACTTCTCGGTGCCACAGGTTCTTACAGAGAACGAGATAGAGACATACTTCAACCTTGAGGGTGAAGTGGCGCCAGGGTCAACATTCGTCGTGCAGTCTATCGATGGAGCACTTAAAGTAATCTCTCAGACCATAGACGGCTGGACATATACGTTCAATGAGGATAGCACTATAACCTACACCACGCCGGCTGGCGAGGTTCTTCAAGGTGAAAGTGCCTTATCGGAATACACTGAATCTGTGCTGCAGGCTGAAAGGGATGCGTTAAGACAGAGTGACATTGGAGGCGTGTGGGCCGCGCTTATAAACCCGTCAAGGTTTACTGAGGCAGAGGGTGAGGGGTTGTGGCTAAAGCACCATGATGGATTAGAATATAAAATGGTGCAGCATGAAGAGACCAAATGGAGCTTATCTCAGGGAGTACACACAGAGACAGTTTCTTCTTATGAGGCCACTGGTAATCCTGACCCAGTATTTAAGGCCGGCCAGATAACCGTGCGTCTTAAACCGATGGCGCTATTTGAGGGCATGGGTGGGTACGAAGTTTTGGAAACCGGGGATTGGTTAATCCCATCTATAACAGATGCCACCGGCGAGGCACTGGTGGTGTTTAATCCGAGTAATATTCTGGATGATAGCAACCTACCAGAATTCATTATCAAGTCTGATGGTGCGTATCACGTTGATGTAAGTAGTCCGTATGGAATGGAGTTCATACGTGACTTCTATCCGTTTGAATTCCTGGCGATGCTTCGCGATGCTGGTCCAGAAGAGCCTATCGTTGAATACTTGCAGGGTACCCTGGGTTATTCGGACCAGGATGTAGCCGCGTTCTTTAGGAAGCAAGACGAATACAACGGCGTGCCGTGGTATGAAGATACCAACACCCCATGGGGGGCCACGGCTCAGTTTCTAATCACCGGGGCAAGTGGTGTTACTCAGGGGGTTGGTGGCATACTTGGCCTTGGTGACAAAGTCCTAGAGGAAAGCCTTAGTCTCATTGGCGTTCCGCAAGACGAAATGCAGACATGGAAAGAATCCGTGTATTTTGCCCTGGCATCCACTGGTCTACCGGCTGCTGCCGGCGGTGCGGTTGGTGCTCCTGCTCCGATAACTGGTAATAGGGTTATCGACAGAATATCAAAATCATTTGGAGCAGTGGCTGCAGAGAATGAGTTTGTTCCCGGCGAGACGGTTGGGCAATTCCTTTCCAGGCGCGGAGTTTCTGGCGACAAGATATATACCGCAAGTAAAATCCCCGTTGTTGGCAATGTCGTAACACAAGACCTGGCCAGGGTATTCCCCCGTTCCAGCTCATTCACTGGTGCTATGACGCGTGGAGCCGTGTCGTATCAAATTGCGACGGACATGCTGCCGATTATAGCTCAGGCTATCAGCCAGATAGGCGGCACGGATTACAACGACAGGCTGTTCTGGAACAACGTCGGTGAGAGGATAAAGCGTCAGGGTGTCATGGCTTTTATGAACACAGGCTTTCTGGAGGAATTGAAAAACAGACCTGACATCCCGAGCTGGCTCGCTACGTCAATAGAGTACGGGGCGATGCTTGCCCCGCTTGGCATACCGAGGTTAAAGCCGCGTATGCCTGTGATGTTAAGGATGGTGAAGACTGGGCGTGCCCGGTGGGTCAGGAGTATCGATTCAGAAGAGGCGCTTCGTGCCGCGGCAGCCTATAACAAATACGAGATTGAAGCATATCATGAACCTGTGTTTCTGAACGACATGTACACCGTTCAGGCTGAGGTTCTGCCCGGCCAGCTCCCGACATACTGGGAGATGGTGGTAGATAATCAAGTGATAAGGCTATCCAATCTTAGAGAGGCAGACTTATTCTTTAAGACTGGCAATAAGTACGGGTTTGGCGTAGACCTTGATATGTTCTCCAGGTTGAGTGGTGTAGAGTTCACGTTGTGGAAGGACGGCCAGGCCGTGAAGGGCGCGAAGGTCTTAGATGTAAATGGTGCTGCCGAGTTGTTCGAGACTAAGTTCGACGGCATGGACCTCATCAGAAAGAACCCGCTATACAAGAAGGGTGACTTTGATTCGATACTGGCCGCGGTAAAAGATGAGATTGCGAAAGGCACCATTGAGCCACGTCTTCTTGCCCACTTCTCAAACCTTGTCCAGAAATCTATTCAACAGGCAGGATATTCAACTCACAGATTCTGGAAGGACTACATCAATCACGTCCTTGGATATCCTATGAACAGCATGAAGGAACGTGACGGGATATTCGTCAAAGGTATTAAGGGCACCAGGAAGGTAATGGTGAATGGGAAGATGGTGGAGGGCGCTCCTCTCCGTGACGGGGTTCCAAGCATGGCATCCAACGACGTGGCTCAGTATTGGAAGTATTACATCTTCGAGAACCCGCGTGTTGAGGATTACTTCCGTACCCTCGAAGGGTACATCGATGCGATGTCGAAGCTGGCTATGGTACACGGAAAGCACTATGGTCGCGTAGAGTTCTACGACGTGCTAAAGATTGGCCATTACTTCCCAAGAAAAGTAACCGGAGTGAAGGGCCTGGAGAAGCTCAAACTGCTCACTGATAACTTCTCAGAGCGTACCTTTGAGTTGATGGAGGACGGCCTGAACGAGGGCTTCATCTATGCGTCTGTGGAGGATGCGCTGTCGTCATACGTCTATGGCATATACAACTTCATAGCAAAGGATGAGAGAAATAAAATCCTTTCAGTGTGGATGAAGGCCGCTCTGTCCGACACACTCAAGGGTCAGATACTAATCAACAGTGTTGAGGTCGCCAAGAAGTACGCGTCCAAGGCATCTGGATTGGTTGAGCGTGTTAAGAACGTCCGGGCCTCCCCGGAGATGCTTGGTAAGAGAGGATACAGGTCCTGGTTAAAGAGAAACGGATTCTCCAATGAACTTAAAGAGCTTGAGGAAATCGTCGGGCTATACAAGGAATCCGCCGACACTACCCGGCTTAACGATATCATATCGCGGTTCACCGACCCGGCCACTGGCGCTGTGCGTGAGGGTGCCTTAACGAAGGCTGACAAAGCGTTTATCCGCCGCTGGTGCAAGAAGTACGCTCCGGGCCAGGACGACATCCTGGATTTAATGAACGACGTATTGACCACGACGAAGACGTGGAAGCGCTCGATGGCGATTGAGATGCTGACCAACAGAAAGAACGTAGAGGACTCGATTAACCAGTTCTTCTACAAGATGCTCGATGCCCCGGAGGATGTCCAGGGCATGACGATTGCCCAGGTGGAGAAGATAGCGCTCCAGGTCCGCGACAAGGCTACCGACATTTTGAAATACGGCAAGCCATTCCGACGCAAGGACTTCCCGAAGGAAGCCTGGGGTATGTACAGGGATATGTTGAAGGCCCTTGAGGACTACAGCAAGAATAGGGCCAGTGTAATCAAGAGGGCCACCGAGGCCAAGGGTGAGGTTGGGGTTGAGGGGAAATGGTACCATGGTGGGTCAAGAGGCTTAACGGAAATTACCGAAGGGTATGCAACTAGAAGCTATAGTGAGGCTGAAAGATATGCAAGACAATTGAAGGATGGTGTTGTTTATGAAGTAGACCCAGCATTTGTCAAGGCTGCAACAGAAAAAGACTTTGGTTCAGAGGTCGTTGTTTACAACCTAGACCAACTTGGGGTTATATGGAAGGCCCCAGCCCGTGTCGCTCGGGCACCACGTATGCAAGAGGCCCAGCTAGAGAACATCGATAAGGTTGCCTATGAGTTTGCGAGTCAAAAGAAGCCAACACTAAATGTCGGGATGAAGGTTGGAGATAAAGTTACACTGACTCCTCAAAAAATAATCAAGGCCCTTAAAGATGAATTTGGTGTTGGTGTAGAGAATTACAAAGTAGTCCAGTCAGGGACAGAACCGACCTTTGTTCCTGAGCTGACCAGGCCGTTAACCAATAAGGAGCTTTATAAGTTATCAGAGCTACTAGAGCAAGAAGCGATAGCGGCGCATACAGGCTCTAAGGGTATGCTGGCTGGACCAAAGGCAGCGTCGTGGGGTGGTAAGTTTAACCCAGACTTTTATCTTAATCAGGAAGGTAGGACATTTTCCGAACTAGCCGACGTTTGGAGTCAAGGAATTACTGGTGGTACATCATACACTCACTTCTCTCGTGTCGCCGGGTTAAAAGAACTTGAACCTCGTTTTGGTGAAGGTGTCGCTGCTGGTGAGGCCAAGCGTAAAGCAGCGTATCCTGAATACTGGGTTGACAGGATAAATGTTTACACAAAGCAAGTACCAGATGAGGCAAGAATAACAGACCTGCCACACAAATACACCGGCACAATAGAAGGTAAATTACTTGACTCGGGTGGCACTGAATATACCGCGTTACGCAAAGAGGCTGTGGCGTTAATAGAAAAAGACAGGCTTATCCCAACACCAGAAGCTGTTACTACCCTAACAGAGAAGCTCGCCAAAGAGCGTGGGTTTACTGGCATAGAATACCCGAAGGGAACAATAGTCTTTGGGAAACTTCCTGTTGGACCAAGGACGCCTATCGCTGGGTCAAAAGCCCTTCGTATGCAAGAGGCTCAACTAGAGAACATTGACAAGATTGCCTACGACTTCCTGGAAAAGAGCTTCACCGAGCTTCGCGAGCTGCCGAGAGAATTAAGTAAAGAGGCTAAGGGCCTTATTGATAACCTTGTTGAGCGTGTCGAGGCGGCCAATGTTAGGTCAAAGGAATACCTTAAAGACATTAAGGGTGCTCGTGCTGAGTTCGGCGAAGAGATGGCGGTTCACCCTGAGAGGGGTGAGGCCATATCAACGTATGTCCGCGGGTTCAGGAACGAAGTGTTCACCTCCCAGACGGTTAATGGAAGGGTTATCTCCGGCCAGGGTATCCGTGACGTACTCAAAGAAGAGTTCGACCCACACTTGAACAAATGGCTACAGTGGGTGTATAAGGGAACAAGGGCGTCCGTCACCATGAAGGCCACCCTTGACGACTCGGCCCCGTTCACATTTGGCTGGTACCTTCTTGGTTCCGATATAAAGAACCTGATGATGATGCAGCCCTCCGCTGCTTGGTTGACGGCGACCGGCATATCTCTTGAGGAGCTGTTTAGTACGCGCCTTCTTGGGTGGTACAGGGGACGCAATCTTGAGCTATATACCAAGTATCTGCCGTATGGGTTAAAGGTGGCAGAGGAAAGCAATGACTACTTTGCCGGGTTGGGATTTATCAGAAATGCCATAGACAGGTCAACCCCAGTAACGAAACATCCACAGATAGGAGATATCGCCCATGCAGTAGAGCAGAAGGCCCTCTCTCCCGTTGTAAGGGCCAACAGGGCGTTCTCTGCATTCTCAGAGGTTGGGCGTATCGAGCTGCTAAAGGCGCACGAAAACACATGGCTTGCGCTTGGCGGTAGCAAGATAGGATTAATCGAGTTTGTGGACCTATGCACAAGTACGCTGCCAAGGTTCAATGTAGCCACAAACCAGAACAGGATATACCTGGCCGGCACACTAGCCTTCGCTCCGAATTATCTGTGGTCAAACTTACTCCTGATTGGTAGGATGTTAAAGCCGCATGGAGGTATAACTGGCAGGGAGTTGAAGAAGATATACACCTCCTCGTGGGCTGGCTGGACGGCTATTTACCTGGCCCTATGGTACGGCACCGAACAGGAAGGCGACCCACACATATTCCCATGGGACCCAGAGTTCTTCACTTTCAAGGTTGACGGCAGAACGATAGGTCTTCCTGGGTTCAACATAGCCTTAACAAGAACGATGTCTACGATTCTATATGACGCCATCGAGAACCCGGATAAACTATTCTCCTTGGATGACAAGACCGGGCGCGACCTAATCAACAACTGGATGAACGTACTGTCGCCTGGTTTTAGGTTCATAGCATATAAAGAGTCTCCTCCGATGGAAATACTCCGCGAGATAATAACCGGCAGGGACGTGCTGAATAAGAGGGTTGACACTCCGCTGGACATACTCAAGGACGCCGGGCTGGCATTCCTTCCGATATCGATTGAGAATATCATAACCGAGGACAGGCCACAGACCCCAGTATCGGCTGCCAGTATCTTCTTTGGGTGGAGGGAATACCCTGACTCGGCTAGTAAACTTCTTGTAGCAGAGGCTGACGAGTATCTGAAAACCATGGACCCGTCACTATTAGACGACGAATTGTGGGCGAAGCAGCAGGATGGCACGTTAACGTGGTACGACCTCGGGCCGCTACGCTCGGTCATCCTGGCCGAGAACCCGCGCCTTGCCGAACTACAGGCCGCCGCCGACGCAGAGCGATTGCAATACAAGGAGGATGTGTACCTGGCCTGGAACAAGGATAACGAGGGCATAGATACTATAGACAGACAATGGTATGTGGACGCCGCAACCAACCTACGTGATGGGACCTGGACTATGAGGGACTACAATGACTCCAGAACAAACCACATTATCGACTTACGTGGCCGGCGCGAGCAATTAGAGAGCACATATGCCGACCTTTACAAGTCATTCGACCAGGCCAAGACTGACAATGAGGACATCACCGCTAACTTCTCTAGGGCCTACAACGAATACTATGACACCGTTTATGGTGAAGATACGGTCACAAATACAGGTGACGTTATCTGGGAGGCCAGAGAGTTGGCCCTGAATAACTGGAAGCAGAAGTGGGGTGACACCTATTGGAACATGCTACAGACAGTAATTAGGTCTGGATTCGCCGGCGAGGACCCGCTGTTCGGCTTCATGTACGAACTCGACAATCAACTCAATGAGTATTGGCAGGTGCCGAAAGAGAACCGCGATGCGTTCCGGGAGAACCCGGCCAACATCATGATTGAGGCGGCCCTTATATTCAGGGGGAAAACGTCATCCATAAAGAACCCGCAAGCTGAGGAGATTGTCCGGGCCTGGTGCGATGAATACGGACTTGACCCGAACACAGCAATACCAGCGTTCGTGGCGCTGATGATACCGGATGACATGGTGCAGAAGTACAACATACCTGACCCCAACGCCCTACGTGAATACAGTCAGTTACCGTCATCAGGCTACGATAGGAAGCGCTACATACTTGAGCACCCGGAGTTTGCCGAGTATATGTTCAGCGAGGTTGATACCGCGACTGGTGAGACGAGGCTCAAGCGGTACGACGTAAATGGAAACGAGATATATTCCTGGGACCGTGTGCCGACGATAGATGAGGAAAACCTCATGGCTCCATACATGGAACTGGAAGACAGCACCTCTAGGAAGGTCTGGCGCTGCAGAAACCAGGCTGGTGAACAGGCCCTGATTAAGTTCGGCCACCTTGGTAAAGTAATATACGGAACTGAGGAATGCCAACTTCTGATAGGCAGCCCGACCAGCGGCGTAATTGGAGAGCGCGGAGAGTTCACTCCATGAAGGTAACTATTGACAAGCCAGAATTACCTGCTATAATTAGCATAGCCCTGGAAACCCAGGATGAAGCTGACCGGCTCTATTGCCTGGTCAACTACCCCCCATTGAGGGCCTGGTTTGGCAGGGAGAATGCGAAGATGATAAGGCACGCGCTGAAACCGATAGCGCAAACGTATTTGGAGATATGGCGGGGGTTCATCAACGTGGTGGCCCCTAAGCCAGAAAATATGAGGAGGGTATCTATATGAGCCAGGACGCCAAGGACCAGGGCCAGGACGGGCAACCTTCTGCCCCTGCGGATACAGCTTCTGGGAAGGTCTACACGGAGGCAGAAGTCGAAGCAATACGCCGGGACCTTCAAGGCCACAAGGACCGCGGGATTGCAGAGGCGACGAGATGGATGAACGTAGGTCTCCTTGCTGCTCAACAGCACGAGGCGACAATCACCAAGCTCTCAGCCGAAAGAGACGAAGCACTCACAAAGTCGGAAGGTGGAGCGGATGTCGTAGCGCTTACCAAGAAAATCAACGAAGAGAGGAGGGCGCTGGAGCAAGAACGTGCGAACCTTAACATGGACAAGCTCGTGCACGAAACCGAAAAGGCGAAGGTGAACGAGTACAGGCGGCTTGAAAAGATACGAGAGATAGCCGCGGAGTTCAAGGTTACCCCGGACTCGATATCGGAACTCAATCCGCAAACCGAGGACGACATGCGGAAGTTCGCCAAGGTACTTGCTGCCACAGCGGCCACCACAGCACCACCCCCGGCATCCGTAAGTGGGTCAACAGGAGCACCCTCTTTTAGGACAAACGCAGAACGCATTGAAGATGCGAAGAAAAAGAAGTAGGAGGTCAGTCAAATGGCTGATTCAGGCGGACACTGGCTAACATTAGATGAAGCTAAAAAGCTCTCTAATTATTTCCAGGTGCCTGGAATGGTGGATGAGAACGTAAAGCGTGGCAACCCGATTACGTTGCTTCCACTGGCGAGCCTCAACGGCTCAGGCACAAGTTTCAAATGGTTGCGTAAAACCGACGACGCCTCCGGTGATGTGGTCAATATCACCCCAACGTCGAAGACAACCCGTGTGTGGACAGACAGCTCCACCTACACGCTCAAGGACGCGGAGTTGCGTGGATGCAACATCTCCCGGCTGCTCAACAAGTTCGTGGCGAGCGTCTATCAGACGTTCAACAACTACGAGAACACGGTAGCCGACGAAATGGACATCGCCCTGCTCAACGCCCTGGGCGACAAACTCATCTATGACGATGAGACCTATGGTGGACAGACCGCGTTGGAGATGGACGGACTTCATGCCCGTGCCGCAGAGAACTATGGAGAGGACTGGGACATCGACGAAGGTGAGGGTGCCCTGAGCATCGCGAACCTGCGCCAGATGATTGACGAGATGAAGTTCGGATGCGACTTCATTCTCACCCCGACGTGGTTCCCCCGCCGGCTTGGCGCTATGCTGCAGGAAGCTGGTATAGCCTCGTGGGTAGGTCCGGGACAGTTCTCCTGGACCCCTAACCAGTTCGGTCAGAGAGTCTTTACGTTTGATGGTATCCCCATCATACCGACGGACTTCCTCGTTGCAGAGCAGGCTAACACCGGAATAAGCACGTCCGCGAGGGCGAAGTACACCTCCGGCACCAAGATGTACTCCATCTTCGGTGTCAAGAAGGGTGTGCCCAACATCACCTCTCCTGACCCCGGTCTCAAGGTAATCTACGGAAACGTAGACAATGCCTCGGACTTCTCAAACCTCGAATACTTCGAGAAGCTGGAGTCAATGGTGAACACAAAGGGTATGAGTAAGACTGCCTATACTCAGATGGTCAATGGCAGTAAATACGCGGTCGGTCGTATTTGGGACATAACCAACGCGGCATTCACAGCATAAGGAGAAAGATAATGGGAAAAAGTATAGTAACAATACCGAGAATGGCTGTTAACGGCGGAGAGTTAATCTTCCCGTCGCCCACGTCTCCCGCTGTGTACGCGATGGAGACGCCACTTGTCAGCGTTAAAAGCACGACAAAAGAGTTCCCCCTGGGAACCCGCTACATCAAGAACGATGGGCGCGTGTACCGCTACTGCTACTTCAATGGCGACGCTGACCCTGAGTGGGGAGCTTACAAGGCCAAGCTGACGAACACCGTTGCTGTAGCTCCTACCCAGGCCACCGCTGCTGCACAGCTCGCAGCCTACGGGGAGAACATTGCTGCCGGCGCTGTTGGTAGCAACTTTGTCACCGTGACAATCGACAAAGAAATCGGCATCCTCACCACAGGCGTTCTCTCTGAGGACGAGCTGGCTGGTGGGTACATCGTAATCGGCAACGGTAGCGGTCAGCACCCGCAGATGAGGATGATAGTTTCTCATCCTGCCCTAGCCAGCACCGGCGGCTCACTGACCGTGAGAATAGACGAGCCTATAATCTCGGCTGTCACGGCTGCGACAACTACCATCGAGTTGATGGAGTCGCCCTACTACTGCATTAAGGCAGACGGTTCAGGCGGGGATTACGTGTCCTTCATAGGAATACCCTCCGCTGAGTTCTCTAGTGGGGACTATGGCTGGATACAGACATGGGGACCGTGCTGGATAACCAGCAACTCTGTCACATGCGACTCGGCAAGAGACCGCACTATAGTCTTCGTCGGAAACGGCTCAGTAGAGTCGAGCAACGACGAGACCATGGAGGACGGATTCCAGATTGCCGGCTACGCTCTGGACATGAGTTCAAGCGGCGGAAGCAACGCCCCGATGGTCATGTTGACCCTCGGCATCTAATAGAATATACGGCTTCTTTGGGGGTTCTCGCCCTGTAAGTAGAACCCCCACTTAAAAGAGGTGAGGTATGGGATTAGAGCCACCCAAGCGCAAGATAATTTACATAGGAGACGAGGCCCCAGGTGGGGACCCGAAATACTACGGCTGGATAGACACCACTACCCGCACCGTTAAGGCGTGGGAGAACGGGCAGTGGGTTGTCAAGACCAGCTTCGCAGATATCACCGAGGGCTACACCGGCGAGATAAAGAACGGCAAAGAAACCTTCATATTCAAGAACGGCTTGCTAGTCAAGTACGAATAGGAGCAGACGATGGCAAAGTTTGGACCAAGATTACCACAAACGATGGACTATGACCGGAGCGTAACCGGGACATTCGACGGAGATGACGCCGACAAATACACGGACTACTTCGACCTCGGCGACATCTACGCTTTTGTGATTGTCGACCTCCCAACCATCACGTCTTCGACGGTTGGAATCTGCAAGCACACAGAGGATATAGTCTTCGACCCGACAGAGGTTCCTGTTGCGGTAGAGTTCCTGGAGTCGGACAACACCTCCTCTCCTTTGGCGTTCTCTGCCGGTACCGCCGCGAAGGTTTGCATCATGCCTGTTGGCGCTATGCAGTACGGACGGCTGTATTTTGGCAGCAACCAGGCTGCGAACAGAACCTTCTACGTTCAGGGATATAATCCATAAGGAGAGTTTATGCTGATTGATAAAAGCATGTTAAGGTTCCCCACCGAAACATGTATCTGTGGGTGTGACCTTAAAGACAAGAACCCCAAGGATGCTGAGAGTGGGTTCAACGAGAACAGGGAGCCGATAATCAACGGCTTCTGTCTTAAATGCGGGCGTGGATATGTGATGATTCAGATGGACGGGTACGTCCCCGGTCCCCCGCCGGCTCCCCCGGCTCCCCCCGAGGACCTTCCGGTAACAATCCCTCCCCTCCCTGAGCCTCCGAAGAAGCCGGAGAAGTCTCTCGAGGAGATGGACTATTTCGATGAGTTGATTCCCCTGGGGAAGAAGCTCGGTATCGAGAAGAAACTACGCAAGCCTCAACTATTAGCTGCCATCAAGGAGATACAGGCCAGTAAAGGAGACTAATGAGAGCATTAGCTGGATACATCGCGGCTGTCCGCGAGAAGATGAGAGACGAGCTTACCAACGCGAATGTAGAGCTGGAGCTTGAGGACGGCGAGATAGCCGGGCATGTGTTAACCGCTGTTGACGATGTGTCCGCTTTGATTCCCAAGGTCTATGACGACACCATCGCCCTGTATGCCGCCGCCGATGATGACTATCTGGTGGACGACGAGGACATCAGTGCCTTCACTGACACCGATGCCCTCACTCTTTTGTATAACTCCCTTGCCCCGGCCAGGAATATCACCTTCGATGTCACCGATACCGACAACTCGATAACGGAGTTCACCTTCACCATTGTGGGGAAGGACGTTAACGGCACGGCGCAGACCGAGATATTCCATTGGTACAATGGGCTTTCACAGAAGAGTGAGAAGCTGTGGTCCTACGTGACCTCGGCAACCTTTACGACAATCGCCGGGGTGGGTGAGGCTGACACCATCAAGCTAGGATATGGCCCGTATATCTACAACGGCCTGACCATACGCCTTTCAGGGCCTACGACGGTGCTCGACCTATCCACGCGCCGTGACAGGTACGGCCAGGAATACTTCAAAGACATGATTGGGGTCAGAGAGGTGGAGTATCCTATCAACACAGGCTCCTCCGGGGCTATGAATATGCGTAACTTCTCCCTTGACGAGCCGTTCCTCAACATACGGTACTCCTCCGGGTTAACAGCGAGCAGCAACATCCGGATAAAGTGGGCCGGGAAGCACAAGGTCACGTTCGATACATCGACGATTCCCGCCAGGCTTGAGGAAATCGTTATACTCGGGGCTGTCGCTCATGCGTTCAGCTCCATGGGGTCACGAAAGATAGACATGGTGAACATAGGGGCCGCGGTCCCCGGCAAGTTACGGGACATCGCGATGATAAAGTCCGCCGAGTTCGAGAAGAAACTCCGTGCGGCGAAACCGGTAAGGGTAAACCAATCTTATAGTATGGAGTAATGTTATGGCGATGACATGGTGGAAAACAGGCGTCGGAAGAATGGGTTTTGAAGAGATTGCTATCGGCGGGACAGCGACGGTCCAGGCAGATACAGGAGAGATTTGGAAGATAATCAACATCTTCCACTCCGGGGGAATAACCCTTCGCATGGTGGATGCTGATGGTAACAGCGCTGAGTACCACACCACGGCAGACGAGGCCGGCTCCCTTGAGTTCCTGAATATACAGCTTCAAGACTCGGACCATTCTTGGTTAGAGATTGACAACGATAACGCGGCGGCCAACACGATAATGGTTGACGCGATTGTTTGGTAGGAGAATATCATGAGAGATACACCTTTCACCGGGCCTGTATTAGCAGAGGTCAGGACAAAGAACCTGGATGCAGCCGAGGGGAGCGCAGCCAATGGCTCCCGTATTGGTTTACTGGCCAGGTACATAGCTGACACAGTAGGAACTGCCGCTACCTCATTGGCGGCTATTATCGTTAAGCTCGCCAAGCCGGCCACCGACGCTACCACCGACGCGACTATAGCAGAGGCTGTTGGTATCAAGGCCGACACAGCCCAAACCACTGTCGCCACAACTCGTTCCATCATGGCCTATGTAAAGGGTTGTCTCAATCAACTCTCCACAGTCATTACATCCACTGGAACCACCATTCCTAATCTTCATGCCGTCCCAGCCAAAGATGCCACCACTGACACTAACATGCGTGATGCTATAGGTAAGAAGGACGACACCGCCGTTGTAGAGGTTGGGACTACCAAGTCCATTATGGCATACGTCAAGGGCGCGATAAGCCTGCTGGTACACGGAACCTATGGACTCTCTGCGCTTCAAACCCTACTTGCCGCCATCCCTACAACAGCGATGAGAGGCACTGATAACGCACTACTCGCCTCAAACTATACTGCCCCAGACAATACCACTATAGGAACTATAAACACCAACGTTGGCGATGCGTCGGAGGATGATTTAACCTCAGTTGTCGCCAAACTGGGCGATGATGCAGTAACAGTGAAAAGTAGGTTTGATGACATCGATACTGCTATTGGATTACTCAGTGACGCAGAGGTAGAGACAACCTCTCTTGACGCTGCCGAAGGTTCGGTTCTTGACAATTCCAGAGCGGGATTACTCATCCGTTATATAGCAGACAATATGCCTGTTGGTGGCGGAGATGCCACAGTGGCAAATCAGGATACTATCATAGCCACACTCGGCGCAGTGGACGATGCCGCAGCCGAAGGTGCTGTCACAGACGCTGATACCGCAATGGCGTACATCAAGCAATTAGTCACAGCAATCCAACTGATACCAACTACAGCAATGAGAGGTACAGACAATGCAGCGTTAGCCTCTGTATTAGGAGCCTTGAATGACGTTGCCGCCGAAGGTGCAGTAACCGATGCGGATACTGCTATGGCATACCTTAAACAGCTAGTGACGGCGATACAACTCATCCCTACTACGGCGATGAGGGGTACAGATGATGCAGCCCTGGCCGCGACAGCCTTAACAAATGCCACATGGACTGACGCTAAGGCTGCATTCTTAGACGCCAAGATAAGCGACATCCCCACTACTGCCCAACGTGGCACTGACAATGCCTTCCTTGCCTCGGTAGGTGGAGCATTAGACACAGCCGCCGTGTACGAGGTTGCCGCAGATAAGATGATGATGGCGTATATTAAGGGGCTTATGGCGGCTGGAATAGCGGCTTATGGAGCAGTGAATGATGTTGCAGCCACAACAACCAGCTTTGTCACGAACCTTACAGAAGCTACAAATAACCACTATGCTTTCAAAGCAATGATGTTTCTAACGGGAGATTTAGCGGGGCAGACACAAGACATAGCTACATATGTCGGGGCGACAAAGACTGTCACTTTTCTAAATAATGCTGAGTGGACAGAAGCTCCTGCCAACGGAGACACGTTTATCATCTTCCCGTTCGCGACAGGCAGACTGGTAGGAGTGGCTCAAAGCAATGCTATGGAAACATTGTCTGATAAAGTGGGTGGCTTCTCTGGCGACGGCGGTGCTGCACAGGACGACTCGGTTAAGGCGAGTCTGGACTTAGCACACACAGACTTGGATGCTATCATAACCGACACCTCTCACGTTCTCTGCTCGATGGATTTCTGGTCTGCGCCAGTAGAGGAAGTGTCCGTTGACGGCGATGCTGGAACCCTAGCGGCGATAGCCACGACGGTAGTAGCGGAAGTGCCTGGAACCTTCGTAAGAGTCATAGGGATGTTCAAGTTCCGTGCGGTAGAGAACACCTACGCCGGAGTGAACAAGCTAGACGGCGCAACAGTAGCCGCCACCTCTCAGGTCATACAGATAGACGATGCCGCCACGACAGGGTATGTGGACTGCATCACGTTCGTAGACGATATGTTCACCCTAGCCGCCTCGACCAGAGAGGGCGGTGACGTGATAATCGGAAGCACGGACGTAGCCGCAAGGGTAGACGGCAACGACACCTACACATGGCGATGGCTGTTAAGCAAGGCTGACCAGGACGACATCAACTTCAACGACGCACAGTTCGGCCTTAGAGTTTGGTATTCGATATAGGAGGCATCATGGCTTACATAGAAATCCCCAAAGAAATCACAACCGATAAAGACAAGATGGCGTGGTCTTTACGCCTAGTCGAGAAGCTACGCCTGGAGCATAACGCCAGGGGTGCGCTGGTGGATACGAAAGATTCTATCGCCGTTGCTGAGTGGCATAAGTGGCAGAGAGAAGTATTTGAGCCTATGCAAGAAGAAGCCCTGATGTATGCCAACGAAGCCAAGCAGATTATG